>ERZ791919.132-NODE-132-length-93530-cov-4.954897_pt1 | contig 93530 bp, 96 predicted proteins | sample MGYA00510137_ERZ791919 | MGnify/ENA primary metagenome ERZ791919 (study PRJEB30046, sample SAMN00792059) | human gut metagenome | study: EMG produced TPA metagenomics assembly of the A metagenome-wide association study of gut microbiota in type 2... | reverse complement strand
CCCCGAAATTTTATTATGGTATGTTATTTTACATATATGGGATTTGTCCACGCCATTTTGCCGTCGACATCAACGACGGTCGCGCGGATATAGCTGTAATCGTCTCTGAGGTCACGCTCGGCGTGAGTTATAAGTTCGCCGTCATCAGCCTTAACTATACGAGTCGGGTGGCGGTCGGCGTGGAAGCGTATTTTGGCGCAGGGTGAGCATTCGACATGAGCTACGCCGTCCTCGACATAGAAATCCTTGATCTCAGGGCCGCAGGAGGAGTAGAACGCGCCCTTGACAAGCGCATCAAGCACCGCCTTGTCGCTCTTCTCGGCGTTGACCATGACCCAGCCGTTGCAGTGCTGACGCATGGGGTGACCGTCGTCGACAGCAACGCCCCAAATCTTGTGACCGAGACCGAGCATTTCATCCCAATAGGGAGCGTCAACGTCCATGTCGTTATCCATTACGCAGCCGCTGTTCCAGACCTCCATAGCGAATTCGCCGATGAGCTTATCAAAATATCTCGCCGGAGTTGAACTCCACTCGGGGTGACAATAGAAAGTGATGTTGCCCTTGGAATGGATCCAATCAAGATACTGCTGGAAATCGAACTGGTCATGCACCCTGCCGCTCTCGAATCTGTCGCCGTCGGCGAAACCGTTGCTCTCGTCATTCGGGCCGAGGCAAACGGTGTGGAAGCAGCGGAAACCGATATCATTATCAAACCCCGCGTCAAACTCCATGCCGGGGATTATGAGCAGCCCCGCATCGGGAGCGTAATCGGTGCGGTTATAGACCCTGTGGTCGGTGAGGGCAAGGAAATCATAGCCGTGGACGGCATGATAGCGCTCGACCTCCTCGGGAGTGCCCGAGCCGTCGGAACGGGTGGTGTGGCAGTGGAGACCGCCCTTCAGCATTTTTTCGCAAGGCTCAAATGCAGCCTGTCTTATGATTTTTGAATCAGCCATAGCTTCTCCCTTCAGTTAAAACGCACTTCAACAGTATGTCTGCCTCCCGAAACCTTGACGGTAACATCGCTGTTTTCTTTTGAATAATCGGCCTTTGCGCCGTCAACGGTGATCGAGACGATATCTCTCGGCACGCAGATAACGGCATCGCCGCCGCACTCGCTCTCGAACGCAAGAGAGAACACTTTCTTATCCTCGTCGCAGTGATAGGATTCTATAACGCCGGGTACCGCCTTGGGGTACGGGCGTGAGAATATCTTCATCAGCGGGGTCTTAAGCCAGCCGTCGGTGTAGCACCAATAGGTGTTGCTCCACTTGTTGGAGTCAAACATATCAAGCAGGAAGCTGACGTGGGGCAGCCAGCCCTCGCCCTCTCCGCCGCCGCCCCATTCGCCGACGATAACGGGCATATGTAATCTGTCCTGAGACTTCTTATGCTGGGCAAACATGCCGCTGACTCTCTCATTGCTCGCATACTTATAAAGTTCGGTATCGACCATGAAGTCATAAGCATGGGGGGCGAACGCCTGATTCTGCTCCCTCTTGCCGTCGACGGTTATCGGCGGAGCGGAGAACGGAACGGTGGTGTTTGACCAGTAGCAGTTATCGAGCATTATTACGCCCTTATCGGTCACGCCTCTGATAGCCTTGGTAACTCTCGAGAGGAACGGAGCGTACTTATTGATATCAAAATCACGGATGCAGTCGTCGAACACGGAGGTCGCCTTCCTGACGACGCTTGACGATATCTGCTCAAGCACTTTGGGCACCCTGTCCTTTGAGAAAACGGCGTCAGCAAAGAGCTTGCCTTGCTTTATCTCGCGGTCAAAGAGGATAACCCTGACAGCCTTGAGGATAAGCTTTTTGAAAGCCTTGCCCGCAGCCATGCCGGGGAACGGCTCATTCATCAGGTCGAAGCCGAAGAGAGCGGGCTTGTCTTTGAATCTCTCTGCAACATGGGCCCAGCAGTCGGCATACCATTCCTGGAGCCCTTTTCCGTTCACCTCACGGTTAGCCCAGAAATTGTCAAACGCCCTCTGGCAGTATTTGCCCCAGAAATATCCGGCAGCCCAAACGCCCTTGATGGGCTTGACTTCATACTGATCGGTTATTGTAGCCCATGCCGGCGCGCCGTCGCCGTTGCACTTGGGCGAATAAAGATCCTGATGCATATCGAGATAGGCATATATTCCGTATTTCTCGCAAAGCTCAAGTATACGGTCGATCTCATCAAGGTATTCATCATTATAATCACCCGGGGTCGGCTCAAGCTTCGCCCATGTGAACCCGAGCCGGATAAGGTTGAAGCCCTTGTCGCGGAATTCAGACAGCAGCTCATCATCGACGGTGTAAGCATACTTCTGCTCACCGGGCTTATAATCGCTCTTATCAACGATGTTAACGCCGTTGAATATCCTCTCTCTGCCGAGCTCGTCGACAAATCTTGTGGAATCGGTTCTTATAGTGTTCATTTCGGACTCCTTTTCTGAGTTAGATATTGTCTTTATGCGGCGACCGCCTCTTTTGCAGCGGCTTTCTTTTCAAATATATTTGTGAAATTCAGCAGGAAGAGCAGGATATACGCCGCCTGCATCGGAATATTCTCGATTATCGCACTCTTGCCGACGGTTATGAGCAGCACGAGCATGGTAGCAAGTATGGCGCAGAAGATGATGAAGGCAGCAAGGAACGCGCCTTTCTCTTTTCTCGCCTTGCTGAAAAGCAGGATAACCATCGGAGCAGCGCAGCAGAATGCGAAGATGAGTGCACCCGCCCAATGAGCCATGCAGCGGGGGGAATCAAGGTGCATCTCCTCACCCATTGACGGGCAGTTGATAGTGACGAATATTGCGGCGCTGCCTATCGAGCCGAGGATAACGCCGAGCTTGCTGTTATAGTTATAACGTCTGTAGGCAAACATGGTGTTGGTGAAGATGGTCATTGAGGCGAAAACGCCCCAGCCTCTGAAATGCCAAGGAAAATCAAGGCCTATCATGCTTGCTGTTATTGTCTTGACCTTCTCGATGAAGGGCTGATCGCCGAAGAAGCCGTACCATGTAACGTAAACACAGCCGAAGATGATGCCGATAAGACAAAAAGCCTTTATTGCCTTCGTGAGCTGCGGGGCATAGAGAATATCCTTTATGTAGAAGATGAACATCAGCAGACACACGGTGGAGAGAACGACCCACACCGGATAGAGCCATTCGTGACCGAGCATACCGCTGATATTTGCATGGAGCACTCCGTCGACCGTACGCTCGGCAACGGTAGCGTAATTCACAAGCACGATATCCTTCATAAAAAATACCATCCATATGAGATATGCCAAAGATATGGCTATCCACATGGCAAGATATCCCTTAGGCATACGGTTCTTGGTTTGCTGCATAAATTCTCCTCCTATAAATTGAAAAGTGTTAATAATAGATTAACATATAGTTATCCAAAAAGCAACAGATATTGTATAAAAAAGCGCCGCGGTTTTGCCGCAGCGCTAAATGCCGAATAATCATTTCAGCCTTGATATGTATTGACAGGTGACATAGATGTTTTGAATCTTCTTAGCCTGCGAACCTATGGGCGTCTCAATTATCGGCTGGGTCTCGGAGGGAGTGACATAAAGCTTAAAGGCTATTACATCCTGTCCGACCCGCATATTCTTTATATTTTTATACTCAAAGTTTCTGTTCTCAACACCGAGATAGTTAAAAACTATATCCTCAAGGTCGTGCCCCGAGAAGAGCTTGATGACGTCATCCTCATCATGCATATCAATGATAGCCTTTGCCTCCTCAAAGGTAAGCGGGCAGCATTTGAACTCGCCTTCGTTTAAGATAGACATAACATTCTGATTATCGACCAAAAGCAACGGAACAAGCGAACGTGCCATAGAGATCACCCTTCTTTCATTGAATTATCAAGCAAAATAGATAAAAAATATCCGTATCGACTTGAATTTATATTCATTATACATAAAGAAATGCGAAATGTCAATACCAAATGCTTATTCCAAAATATTTGATGTTATGAAGTCAACGCCCCACTTGCAAAGCTCCTCGCCTCTGTCCTTATCGTTGCAGGTCCAGCAGTTGACCTTTGCGCCGACTGCATGGACGGCGGCGATACGCTCGGCGTTAAGCTCCGTATAGCGGATATCGAGATCAAAGCCGTATTTGGCAAGCAGCTGCGGCAGGTCGTCGGAGTAGCTGTCAACAAGGAACTGCGCCTCGCTCTCGGGGATAATCTCTCTAAGTTTAACAAGATTATCAAAAACGAACGAGATGAAAATGACATTCTCAAGGTAATCGCAGCTTTTGATCTCGTCGCAAATAGCGGCTATCTCGTCGGAGGTGAAAGCGTTTTTAAGCTCGAGCACGGCTGTCTTGCCGTATCTCTTGCAGGTGCTTATGTATTCGGTGAGGGTCGGGATATGCAGATCCGCTCTCCCCTTTTTATCATCGGTGTCGCAGAGTGAGAGTTTGCGAAGAGTCTCAAAGGTTGATTTCTCGACCTCGAGGTCATCTATAGCCACTCTGCCGGTGGTATCGTCGTGGATAATGACGAATTTGCCGTCGACGGTCTTATGAACGTCGGTCTCTATGCCGAAATAGCTGCGGTTGCCCGCGGCGATAAAAGCCGCGTTCGTATTCTCTTTCTCAATGCCGCTGAGGCCCCTGTGGGCTATCATTTTAACGGTGCGTGTATCAAGTTTAATTGAATCCATTGTAATTCTCCTTCCTTATTTATCAAAACTCAGGCTCACAAGCAGCGGATAATGGTCGCTCGGGTATGCCCCGCCGTAGACCGTGTCGACCACTCGATAGGAATTGACCTTGAAGCCCGTTTTGGATATCATAACATAGTCGATGGGCTTCCTGTCGAGCTGCCTGCCGAAATCCTGATAGGTGCAGCCGCCGACAGAATTCTCCGTCTGATATTTGACATCGAGGAAATTCTCGGTTGCGCTTCTATAGGTCTCGGAATCCTCAACGCAGTTGAAGTCGCCCATTATCATTGCGGGCAGCGAGCCGAACTGCTTTATCTTGTCGAGCACCACGGCGATGCCCTTTATCCTCGCCTCGTCGCTGACATGGTCAAGGTGGGTGTTGAATACGACGAATTTCACGCCGCTCGCCTTATCGGTCAATATCACATAGCTGCAGATTCTGTAGCAGGCGGCGCCCCAATCCTTGCTCATGGTCTCAGGAGTCTCCGAGAGCCAGAAGGAGCCTTTGTCGGCAAGCTCGTATTTATCGCGGCGATAGAATACCGGGCAGCCCTCCGACATCAAGGCTTCATCCCTGTATGTAATGACCGAGTCATACTGCGGCAGGCTGCTGCAAAGATAGGCGTAGTGATACTTCGTAGCCTCCTGGAAGCCGATTATGTCGGGCGAGCACATCTCGACATTCTTGATTATGAGATCGGCTCGGTAAAACCAGCTCTTCCTGCCGAGATCGGTCGGCGAAATGTAGCGCAGATTGCTGCTCATCACCCGCACCTCACCGTCGGCGGAGACGTCATTCACCTCGACCGCAGTCATATGCTTGCGGTAATGCGGATAATACCAAAGCTCGACCGCGCCCAAGACGAGCACGATAACGAGCAGGGCGCTGAGGATACCGAGAAACACTTTCTTTGACTTTTTCATCATCAAACCTCCGTATTCATTGAAAAAACGCAGCCGCAATACTGCTGACGATACAGGCAGTATTCCTTTGACAGAACTATCGAGCGCTGATAGCCGCCCCGCTTCTTGAAATCGGACGGCAGATACTCGACCCCGTATTTTTTCTCAAGCTCAAAGCCTATCTTGTTGATAAGCTGAGCATTCTTGTGCGGGCTGACGGTCAGCGTGGTCGCAAAGAGCGGGAAGCCGTTTTTGCGGGCGTATTCAGCCGTGCGCGACATCCTGAGAAGGAAGCATTTCTCGCACCTTGCTCCCCCCTCCGGCTCGCCCTCAAGCCCCGCAGCCGCCTCAAAGAACGGATCGGGCGAGGGATCGTCCTCGGCTATCGTCACCCCGCTGCAAAACGGTGCTTTTTCACAGAGCTTATAAAGCTCGCCGAGGCGCTTTTTGTATTCCGCGCCGTCGGTTATGTTTGGGTTTGAGAAAAACACGGTTATATCGAAATATTTTGTCAGGTATTCGAGCACATAAGACGAGCACGGAGCGCAGCAGGCGTGCAGCAGCAGCCTCTCACGCCTCCCATCGGCGCATAGGCGCTCTATAGCCTTGTCCGTCTTGAGCTGATAATTTATCTTTTCCATCTGATCGCCTCTTTGCTTCATAATACCATATCGGATACGAAATGTAAATAGCAATCCGCCGCAACCGGTTAATTCCGATCACGGCGGATTTATGCGCGAGTTTAGAATATCTCTATCTCTGCATTTCTTCATCAAAAGCTATCAATTTCGCTAATGCGGTAATTATTAGCCCTGTATTTTGTCTACGATATCAAAGAAGAAGCCGGTAAAAACGCCTACGCAGATCATAGCAGAAGTTGAAATAATTAATACAGCCATAAGAATTTTCAGCTTTGATGAAATTATTTTCCTCTTTTTTATCAGAATAAAAGACAAAAGTACAGGAACCACACATGGCACCAAAACAGATAATGGATAGTATAGAATCATCAGTATCATAGAATATCCAAACACATCTTTACTTATCAGCAAATAAGCACTCGGAAGCGATGAGATTATAAAGAAAATCACATAAATTGCGGCAATCACAATAATGAGCCATGTAGGTTTATTCTGACCTTTCATTTTAATTGTCGATTTAATTCCGATAAACAGTATCAAAATAGGTAAAGTCGTTAAGAAAAGCAAAATTAAACCATTTAAAAATAAATAGAATTTTTCCATCGTTTTAACTTAACATTATTCTTTGAACTCTATACGATGTTTTATCTCTTTCCTGCAAAGTCGCAAAAGCAAATCACGGCGTAGTAATGTCCTTTATCGTTATATAAACAGATACTGCCAACGAAACAATTTCCACAAGAGCGGAAACAACATAAAAACATCTTGAAATTCGGATATCGTTTCTTTTCAGTGCTCGGTAAATTGCAACCCATATCATCAAAATAGTCAGCGGTGACAGAACTGTAAGCATATAAATTACGTTAACCGCAATACCCACCAAATAAAGAACTCCGTCCTTTGAGAAAAACGTTACGCCTATTAAAGGGATAAGTGACGCCGCCTCCGCCGCCACTGCCGCAATAATCGGCAAAACCACAGAACGTTTTCGCTTCCATTGACGATAAATTATCAAAATCCCAATGATGAAAACACCCAAAGGCAAACCGAAAAACAAAAACGTTGACAATGCCGTATATTTCATTGTATATAGGTATTCAGAAAGCTGCTGATATGTATACATAGACTTTCTCCTTTGCATCAACCGCTTGACATTTCTTTTTCAATCTTGTGTTTTCTGCAAAATCAGTCACGGCACATAGGCATCTTTTGTTATTATTAAAATGGCAACGACTGCGGAAATGATTTCAAAAGCGGAGAAAGTAATATAAAACCCTTTAGTGATACGGACATCTTTTCTTTTCATTGTCCACCGGATCAGAGCACATATTATCGGAATTATCAGCGGCAACAGCACACCGATCGTAAAAGCAAAGCACAGGGGCATAATCGCCAAATACAGCACATTGTCCTCTGAAAAGAAAGCTACACCGATAAACGGCACAAGGGCTGCCGCCTCCGCGACCGCCGTTGCAATTATCGGCAAAACCACAGAACGGTTTCGTTTCCTTTGTCGATAAATTATTAAAATACCGCTGATAAAAACGCCCAACGGCAAAGCCAAAAACAAAAACGTTGCTGTCGCGGCGGATTTAAAAGCACCTAAAAAATTTGATAACTGTAGAGATAAATGCACAAACATCCTCCTTTTAACTGTATCCAAACTGCGATTTTTTTATTTATATTTCATTTAACAATCCTCACTTTTTAGCTCGGCGCTAAAATCGAAATCAACTGAAACAACAATATATGCCTGAAATCAAAAGCAATTCCCCGATTTTGATAAAATTTTGTCGTACTTATAATAACATTAAGCAATACTTTTGTCAATATAATCGTTATTTATCCGAGCCGAAAGAGTTTATCGTGCGGAAGCTCCACCGCCGGCATTAAATCGGCTTTATGCGTCGGTCGTTCACCTACATCGAACCTCGGCGGCGTTGGCGACCTTTGCGTCATATTCCTTGCGCACCTTCTGATGTCTGAGAATGCTTATCGACCTGTTTTGAACCGCCTTAAGCATATAGTTTTTAAGATCCTTAGGATTATCGACCCTGTCAAGGATATCCATATGAGACGAAGCAATGCTGCAAAAGACGTCGTGAACGGCATCCTCAGCGTCTTCGTCATTATTCAATATGGACTTTGCGACGGCGATCATCTGCTTTCTGTAATGCCGATAAGCCTCGTCAAAGAGTTTTGCTTTATCCTCAGGGCGCGTCATACTTATATGCAATGTAAACATCAATAACTATTTTCTTTAAAAAGTCTTTGGCTCTTACAACACATATTATCACAAATATTATTAAGGCTCAACCGATTCCCGTATATTTTTTATGTTAATTCCAAGAAAGGATTTATAAAGATGCCACGGCAATATGAAAAGCAGCTTCGCAAAAACCTCCCATAATTAACTACTCATAATATACAACGCATTAATTGTTGGTTTTGGTACAAAAATCGAGAAATTAACTCGTATTATTCTATTATTTTCCGTTCCGACAAGATAAAAGCCCCGAAAGTCTTGCATATCAAGGCTTTCGGGGTTTAACTGAAATTGATTAAAACGGTATTGTTTGTTCAAGGCCCGGGCGTCTTTGCGTATTTCATAATTGCTGATTTATTGTGCATGCCGAGCAGGAGGAAGAAAAGCAACCGCCGGAACAGCCGAGATTTTCATTTGCAACGGCAAGCATAAGACGAATTCTGTTTTCCTGATTAACCTTTGTTGCACCGGGGTCATAGTCGATCGGAACAATATTTGATTCGGGATACATATCTTTGAGCTTCCTTATCATGCCCTTGCCGACAATATGGTTCGGCAGACAACCGAAGGGCTGAGCGCATACGATATTGCCATAGCCGCTTTCGATAAGCTCCATCATTTCAGCTGTCAGAAGCCATCCCTCGCCCATTTTACAGCCGGGGCCGATAATCTTTGTGCATATTTCCTTGATATGAGCATAGGTTGACGGAACGGTGAAACGCCCGTAAGCCCTTACAGCGTCAAGCAATGTGGTTTCAATTCTCGTTAGATACCAGATAGCAAACTGCATTGCAATCTTTTTAAGCTTGCTTCCGCCGTAGAGCTTGATATCCTCAAGTCTGTTATCGACCTTAAAGAGGAAGAAGCCCAGAAGTCCGGGAACCATAACCTCACAGCCTTGACCAAACAGGAATTCCTCAAGGTGATTATTGGCAAGCGGAGAATACTTAACATAAATCTCGCCGACAACGCCGACCTTTGTTTTGACAATATTCTTTACGGGAACCTCCGAAAAGGACTTTGTAATCTCGGGAAGAAGCTTTTTCATCTCGCCGAAAGAATATCCTCTGCCCTTTCTGAACATCTCGCTGATACCGTCAATCCATTTCTGTACAAGCCTTTTACACTCCCCCTCATTCTTTTCATAAGGCTCGACCTGGTTTTTGAGAAGCATAATCAGATCGCCGTAGATAACTGCCGAGAGCATTTTAAGAGCCATTGAAATCCTGATTTTGAAGCCACTGTTTTTCTCAAGTCTCGAAAGGTTAAGAGAAATAACGGGAACCTGCGGATAGCCCGCCTTTTTAAGCGCTTTTCTGAGCAGATGAATGTAGTTTGAAGCACGGCAGCCGCCGCCCGACTGAGTTATCATCAAAGCGGTTTTGTCAGGGTCATATTTTCCCGTGTTCAAGGCGTCAATGAGCTGACCGATAACAAGCAGCGCAGGGTAACAGGTGTCGTTATGAACATATTTTAACCCCTCGTCAACAACCGTTCTGCCGTCGTTTTTGAGAAGCTCAACCTTGTAGCCGTACTGAGAAAAGATGTTGATAAGCAAAGAAAAATGTATGTCTGCCATATTGGGAGCAAGGATTGTATAATCCCGCATCTCTTTTGTAAATTCAACTCTGTCGGCAGTATTCATCATTTATTCCTCCTCGTATAATCAGTTATATAGTTAATATTTTAGGTATCAGCAGGCTTTGAGCTGCCCGTGATAAAATAATTGTGGGACAGCGTGGCAAATTCGGATTCCTCCCGGTCGTGCCGCACAGCTGCTTCATAAAAGGCCCTTCCGATGAGCCGGTTGGTCTTTTGACTGCCGAAGGACAGACGACTGTATATCCCGCCGGAGGGCTTATCAAGCCGTTTGCACTGCTTCTCTTAGAAATTCCCACGCTTTATCTTCCTGGCTTCATACCCTCGGACTTACCTTCCCGTGGCGGCAAACAGGCTTCTGAGCCTGATTTTAACCGCACCCGGATTTGAAATTTCGTCTATTTTAATCTGAGTATAAATTTTACCGTCGCTCTCGAGAATGGCTCTCATTTCATCGGTTGTTATTGCGTCAACGCCGCAGCCGAACGAAACAAGCTGAACAATGTTAACATCTTTATCCGCGAGCTTTGCAACATACTTTGCGGCAGCGTAAAGCCTTGAATGATAAGTCCACTGGTCAAGAACGCCTGTGGGGAACTTGTTGACAAGCGGGCTGACGCTGTCCTCGGTTATAACCGTTGCGCCGCATTCGCAGATCAGCTTATCAATGCCGTGATTGATCTCCTCATCAAGATGATACGGTCTGCCGCAAAGAACGATAACGGGTTTATCGTTTTCTTTAGCTTCCTTGAGATACTCCAAGCCCTTGTGATGGATTTTCTTCATGTAGTTATGATATTCGTCATAGGCCTTATCGGAAGCGTTTTTGACCTCGTCAAAGGAGATTGAGCCGAACTTATTGCACAGAATGCCGTAAATCTTCTTTGAGAAATCCTTGGGTCTGTGAAGTCCGAGATAATCATTCATAAAGTTCAGCTTTTTAAGCTCGCCGACATTTGAGCGGATAACCTCGGGATAATAAGCAACAACGGGGCAGTTGTAGTTGTTGTCGCCAAGCTTTTCGTCAATGTTATAAGACATACAGGGATAGAAAATATTCTTGACTCCCTGAGAAATGAGCGATTCGATGTGACCGTGAAGAAGCTTTGCGGGGTAGCAAACCGTATCTGACGGAATGGTGTGCTGACCCGAAACATAAAGCTCTCTTGACGATTTTTCGGAAAGTGCAATCCCGAAGCCGAGCTGTGTGAAAAAGGTGTGCCAAAACGGAAGAAGCTCAAACATGTTAAGTCCCATGGGCAGTCCGATCGTCTCTCTCTTGCCCTTAACGGGTTTATATTCTGCGAGCAGTTCACGCTTATAATCAAAAAGGTTATTTCCCTTGTCCGCATTTGACCTTGCAATGGGCTTGCTGCATCTGTTGCCGCCGATAAAGCTTCTGCCCGAGCTGAAGGTATTAACGGTCAGCCGGCAGTTGTTGCTGCACTTGCCGCAGGTGATTGCTTTTACCTTATGTTCAAAGGTTTTAAGCTCCCCGGCTGAAATGAGAGTGCTCTTTTCGGGTGCTCTTTCCATTGAATAAAGAGCCGCACCGTAAGCGCCCATGATACCGGAAATGTTGGGGCAGACAACATTTCTGCCGATCTCCTGCTCGAACGCACGAAGAACGGCATCGTTAAGGAAGGTACCGCCCTGAACGACGATATTTTTGCCGAGCTCGTCTGCGTTTGCCGCTCTGATAACCTTATAAAGTGCGTTTTTGACAACGCTGATCGAAAGGCCTGCGGAAATGTTTTCGATTGAAGCGCCGTCCTTTTGAGCCTGCTTAACCGATGAATTCATAAATACCGTGCAGCGTGAGCCGAGGTCAACGGGTCTGTCCGCAAAAAGACCGAGCTTTGAAAAATCCGCAATATTGTAGCCCCAAGCGGCGGCAAAGGTTTGCAGGAATGAACCGCAGCCCGAAGAGCAAGCCTCGTTCAGGAATATGTTATCAATTGCGTTATTTCTGATCTTAAAGCATTTGATATCCTGACCGCCGATATCTATAATGAAATCAACATCCGGCTTGAATCTCTTTGCGGCGGTGAAATGAGCAACCGTCTCAACAAGACCTATATCAACCGCAAAGGCGTTTTTGATTATATCCTCGCCGTAGCCCGTAACCGCGCTTGAAGCAATAACCGCGTCGGGATACTCTTTATAAAAGTCTTCGAGAAAGCTTTTGATAAGCGAAACAGGGTCGCCGTTGTTTGACATATAACGGCTGCAAACAATTCTGCCGTCTTTGTTTATAACCGCCGCCTTAACTGTTGTTGAGCCTGCGTCAATGCCTATATAAACCTTTTCGCCCTTATCAATAATGCAGTGATCCTCAATTGAATCCTTTGCGTGGCGTGCTGAAAATTCGTCATATTCTTCTTTTGAATTGAAAAGCGGCTTCGCTCCGAGATATTCTCCGCTCTCCTTTGCGTTCTTAATCTTCTCGGTAATGCTCCTTATATCAATCGCAGCACCGTCCGACGAAAACGCCGCACCGAGCGCAACGAAATAAAGACCGTTTTCCGGGCACGTTCCCGTAACACCCAGGCCCTTGTCAAAAGCCTTTCTGAGCTCTGAAAGGAAATAAAGAGGCCCGCCGAGATAGACAACCTTGCCTTCAATCCTTCTGCCCTGCGAAAGACCCGAAACGGTCTGATTGACAACGGCGGTAAAAATACTTGCGGCAATATCGTTCTTTCTTGCACCCTGATTGAGCAAGGGCTGAATATCCGACTTGGCAAAAACTCCGCATCTTGATGCAATTGAATAAATTTTTTCGTGAGCTTCGGCAAGTGAATTCATTTCGGTCGGATCCACACCGAGGAGCGACGCCATCTGGTCAATAAACGCGCCCGTTCCGCCTGCGCACGAGCCATTCATTCTGACCTCAACGCCGTTTGTGAAAAACAGTATTTTTGCATCCTCGCCGCCAAGCTCGATAACAGCGTCTGTTCCTGGCAAAAGCCTTGAAACGCCTACTCTTGTTGCATAAACCTCCTGAATGAAATCCAGCCCGAGCGACTGAGCAAAGCCCATGCCCGCAGAACCGGAAACGGTCAGCGAAGCATTTTTAAACTCGGGATGCTCGTCGACTATCTGCGAAAGCATCATTGCACTTTTTTCGGCTATTTTGGAATAGTGGCGTTCATACGCCTTATATACAATATTATACTTATCGTCAAGAGCAACGCATTTGAGCGTTGTTGACCCGACATCCATTCCTATTCTCATATCATCTTTCTCCCACACGCATATTAAGCATTTTTGCGACTTTCCGCCTTTTCTTCGTCAAGATTTTCTAGCATAAGGCGCTCAACCTCTCTGTAAAGCTTCTCATTCGCTTCTTCGGTCGTCATGTTGCCTACCTTAAAGGGCTCGCCGTAACGAATCGTCAGATTCTTACTGCGAAATTTATAATCACCCGTCAGACCGAACGGGACAATATAGGCATCAGCCTTTTTAGCCATCGAAACACAGCCGAATTTAAAGGGAAGAAGGAATTGATCGGTCTTGTTGCGTGTCCCCTCGGGGAAAATTCCGATTGCTCCCCCTCTTTTGAGGACTCTCATTGCCGACATAACGCATGCGATATCCTTTCTTGACCTGTCAACGGGAATGCAGCCCACTGCCCTGAACAGCGGAGCAAGCCTGCCGTCAAAATATTCTTTCTTTGCCATATAATGTATCATTCTTTTGGTTGCGATAATAGTCAGGCACTGGTCGTAAACATGCTTATGGTTGCCTGCAATAATAATAGCCGAATCCTTGGGAATCTTCTCGGCTCCGATAATTCTGGGGTTATTATAGAATTGAAACAGAGGACGCATAAGCGGAGTTAAAAGCTTATATCCAAGCTCTCTGTCCTCGGGCTTCTTGGGTGATTTCCTGCTCATTTTTAAATACCTGCCTTTCTAAGTTCGTCTGAAATAATGTTCATAAGCTCGTTGTTTGATTTTTCAAGATCCTCCGACACGGTGATCGGCTCAAGAAATCGGATTTTAACGCTTCTTTCAAAAGCCTTGTATTTTCCCGATATAACAAAAGGAACGATCTTTGTGTCAGTGTCATGTGCCATTTTGACTGCGCCGAACTTAAACGGCATTATTATGTCGTCTGTTCTGTTAATCGTTCCCTCAGGAAAAATTCCGATAAACTTATCGTCGTTAAGATACAGCTCGGCTGTTTCAAGAGATGCCTTATCCTTTCGGCGGCGGTTAACGGGAATAATGCCCAAGCCCTTGAAAAGAATTTTTAAAGGGCCTTTCATTAACTCGTCCTTCGCCATGAAATGAACACATCTTTTGGTTGCACAGCCCACAAGCAGGCAGTCGAGATTGTTCGTGTGGTTGCCTGCAAGAACTATTCTGCCGCTCTCGGGTATGTTGCGTTTGCCTACAATCGTGGGCTTGAAAACAGCCTTGAAGCAGGCGGCGGCAGTGCCTCTGATTGCTCTGTAAAACAGCGGGTCTTTCATCTTTTGTCCTCCATTTGGTAAAATTGTTCAAAAAGAAAGCTTTCTTTTTGACATAAAGGTTTCCATAAATAAAAAAGAGGAGCCCGAAGGCTCCGCAATCAAGGAATTATTAAGTTTGGACTTTATCGATCGTTCTGTCTTTTTTAACAGCGGTCAGCTTGAATCTGCCCGCCTTGATTTTCTTCATTGTGCTGTAACGGGCGCAATTCTTGATGATTTGTTGTTTAGCTTGCTCACCAATATTGATGCAGCTCATTACCCTGACATATTTGCTTATAGGATTGCTGGGTTTCATTCAAATCATTCCTTTCAAAGCTCAAGCTCTCGTTTAAGCAGCTTGCGGCCGTACTGAAGCCGTTTTCTGACTGTCATTGGGGAGGTGTTCGTGATTTCGGCGATTGAGTTGGCTTTGTAGCCTTCAATATAATACAAATCAAGAACGATTCTGTATTTAACCGGCAGCTTCATTATCAACTCAAAAACATCTCTGTCATTATCCCTGATGCCGATTTCACGCAGCTCATCAAGATTCTCAGCCGCATGACGGTTATTGTATCGGCTGATGTTCTTGCTGATATTTGTTGCAACCTTAATAAGCCAAGCTTTTTCGTGGTCGGAATCCTTAAACAGCGGAGCCTTGACCATGTATTTCAGGAAGGTTTCCTGAACAGCGTCCTCGGTATCCTGTTTGTTTTCCAATATATTATAACAAATACGAAAAAGCATTTGACTGTATTTTTCAACTGCATATTCAACATGACGCAACTCATCATTATACTGAGCAGTTACCGCACACACAGGCAACATTCCTTTCAGAGAGAATTGCTTCTCTATATATTAAAACACCCGGACTCATAAAAATGTGACAAAATTTTTTGTGAACAATTTGTAAACTTGATGATTTAAAAAATTTGTTTAACTATAATTTATTTTATCACATTTTTTTCATTCTAACAAGTGAAAAAAAGAATTATAAGAAAACTCATCCACACTTTTATTTGTCAATATAATTATTATCCTCACGAACGAGTCGATTCAATCCGTCATAATAATATCTTACTCTCTGAATATCATTTTCATAAACACGAATGATATTTCCGTTCGCATCATAATCGTAGTTGAGCTCAGGCAGCAGCGCCGTATATGAGTCGCCGATTGATTTAAGGAAGAGAATACTGTCAACTATGCCGGTCTGATTGCCGTTTTTGACAGCGTAAAAAAACAAGAGACACTTTTGAGCCTATAAGTAAAACGGTTTTCAAAAGGTGCCTCTGTTTTTTGTCAGCTTACTTGTATTCGGTTGTTGCTGTTTCGGTTAAAGTATCTGCCGGGCCGCCGGAGCCATACACGACAAACTCGCTCGTCACTCTGTATGTGCCTTTGTCGGACAGCTGAACGCTGTGTGTTCCGGTATAAACATTGTCATATCTCACGTCGATCCACTTATTATCGGTTTGACCGATATCGACCCTGCTCCAAAACAGACCGAGAACCTTCTTTTCAACATAGGTCGTTATAATGGCCTTGCTGAAAACATTCGCATCTGCTGTATATCTGTTTGTAGCAGTCAATTTGCCCGAGGAGGAAACCTCTGCATGGTTTGATACTCTTTCCACATTATTAAAGCATGGCTCGACCGTCTGTGCAGCCGCAAAAGCCGAAAAAGCCGACATTGCCATAATTAAAGCAATGACAGCGCAGATCGCCCTTTTTGTTACATTTATCCGCATTTTGTTCACCTCCTCTCCCCATACACACATATAACGCTTTAACAGCCGAAAATTGGACAAAAATTTCAAAAAATTTTTACATGAAAACAGCCGCCACATAAGTGACAGCTGTCTCATTAAAAATGCAGATTTTGAAGCTATTTTATTGTATTTATCAATCTTAACAATTCATCGGTGTCCGTTTCTCCTGAATAAATCAGCTCCATGCTGTATGTATCTTCAATCCAAAAAGCAATGAACACGGCCTGCGACTCAGCACAATAGATTTTAATTTCTTTTCCGTCAACATTAAATGCTCTGATCTCTCCGTTTTCACTATCCAAAGAGAAAGAATAATCGGTTGTGATTGATTGAGATAATTCGATAACAGCGCAGATCTCACGATTCTCGTAACGTACAAAGTTCGTTTCTTTATTTGAGATTCTTTGTGTTTCCACGAATCCTTCGGGTACTTCCGCAAACGCATACACATGGTCTATCTCTGTCAAGGAATCGCCGGAAAACAAAACTCTTTTGAATCCCTCGTAAGTCTTAAATATGAAATTCACCACCGGTTCTCTGACGGCGCCGACGCTCATAATACCCGCAAACAAAACTATCAACGCCGCCGCAAGAGCAACGATTCTCTTAATTGCTACAGAAGACCTGTGTTTCTTTTGCGCTTTATGCGTATCATCCTCTGTTCCGTTAATGAGCTTCTGCATCTTATCCAGAAATTCCTTGCTGAATTCGTATTGGATTTCAGATTCAGGCGGTATATCGGCAAACTCTTCCGAAATTACACTTCTGAACGTTTCATTAAACTCACTTCGCGTCATAGACATATTGACTGTCACCTCTTATTAAAATTTCCTCAAGTTTCTTCTTACCTCTGTATAACTGTTTATACACTGTATCCTGCGGGCGGCCTACCGTTTCCGCAGTTTCGGCTACCGACAAATTGAGCACAAAATGGTAATACAACACCTCTCTATATTTATTGTCGAGCTGCTGTATCGCCCTGAGAAGACTTTCGCATTCAAATTTGTCGCAAATATTATCTACAAATTCCGAATCATTTAATTCCAAATTGAAATTGATAAACTTGTTTTCGCTGTCCCTCTGTACTTTGCGCCGTCTTATCATGCTGATTGCTCTGTTTTGGGTCGCCTTGAACATATAGTTCTTCAGGTCCTGCGGATTATCTAATTTTTCCAGAATATCCGTATGAGATGAGGCTATCGAATAAAAAACATCGTGGACAACATCCTCCGCATCATCTTCATTTTTTAATATCGACGTCGCAATGACAATCATTTGCTTTCTGCATTGAGAATAAACTTCATCAAAGCGGCTTCTTTCCGCTTCGGTACTTATAAGGCTCAGATACAGTGTAAGCATCAACATCATTTTCCTTTAACATTATTTTTTTGTTCTTACACCATATATTATCACAAATACTATTAAAATTCAACAGATTCCCGTATATTTTTTCAGATCATTCCAAAAAGACCATTTATCAAAATGCCAAGGTAAGAGGATGTCTTACCGTGGCTCGGCATTATGTCAGTCGCCGAAGACGTATTTCAGGCGTTCTGCGGCTGAACATAAAGCCGTTGGTTTAGTTGTCGGTGGGGTCAATGACGGTGTAGTACGGAACAGCGGCAGGAATGGTTGCGGTGTTTGTTGGGGTCGCATTTGAAGAAAAGTATTCTTTGTTTATATCTGCATATTCCTGCGGGACATGTACGTGGAGAGCATTTTCATATGTATGCCATTCTCCGTTGGAATTAACGGATACATTGTAGACATGATCAACCGCAACTTCATAACACAGCCCCACTGTCCATATTAAACTATCGCCGTCCTCAACTATTTTCACCCAAGAGTCATCCGGCTTTAGATAAGAGTATCCCCCATATTTATTACGCGCATGAATTTCGGTAACGGTTTTGTCAGTAGTAAACGTCCAATGCGTCACGACAAAATCTTTCCCACCATTATTACAAACTTCATGCCAAACCCTGGTACCTTTAAGGTGGGGGTTGGTTTCCGTTACTTCGCCGACGGTTTCGCCGTTCTCGGTGATAAAGAGCTGTGTATCTTCGACGGGGACATCCTCCGATATATCGGCGGTGAATTCCTTGCCGGGATACAGACTTATGTTATTGAGCGTCTTGATCTCCGATTCGGTGCTTGCGTCAACCGAGCCGACAGTGAAATTCATGGAGCCGTAGTCATATGCCTCGATTTCGATGCTTGCCGCGTCGGCTATGCTCGGAATGAAGAACATCTTTGCGCCGTCCTCCTCTATCCAAGACACTACGCCTCTATTAAGCATATCGGGATACACCGCATTCTCCTGCTGGCTCTCGTAGCCGATGATATTGCCGTTGCTGTCCTTTATGGTAACGCCGACGGGACATTTGATCTTTACAATTATCGGCAGCAAGCCCCTGACTCTCGCCTCTTCGGAAAGCGTCAGCATCTCCTGAAGGCTTAAATCTTCGGAGGAATTCAGCCAGTTAAGATAGACGGGCATCGCATGGCAAAGCATACCTGACAAGTCAGTATCGTTCGATTCACTGTACGGCATATTAATGTAAAGATCTATACCGTGACGTCGCCAATGCTCTTCAATCGAGAAAAACGAAGACGGCACATATGTAACTGCATCATTGCTGTTTAAGATGTTGAAAATATTGGGATAGTTGACAGCCTGATTGCCGGATACAGCTTCATTCACCGTGCGCGGGGTGGCAAAGGTATAGGCATAGACATTACCCGGATCCATAATTCCATTAAGACGTGCCGCAAGTATATTGGCTATCGCCGCCCCCATACTGTGGCTGGTAACAAGAATTATCGGATTTTGCACCCCGGTCGAACTCAGATAATTCTCCACATTGGTAAAAATCTCATCTGCAAACGCTGCAAATCTGTTGTTTTCAGAATCAAACTGAGTCATAACATCGTTTATCCAGTCAGATATTGTAACTGAGCCACGAACATCAACAACAACAAGCGGCTTAGTTCCCACTTCATCATCTTGGCTTGTGTTTAGCGCAGTATTTTCTTCAATAACAACTGTATCATCTCGGAAATAATTCCTCCCTTGATCGTAATCACAAACACATACGCTATCCAATAAATTGTAAAGAACAGATCCTTTATCGTCAATATTATATTGGTAAACATTGTCCATTCCTCCTGCATCGTTAATAATTTGAGAAGTTTCAGAAACATCAACATTAATAGGACGCCACCCTATTGTATGCGCCGCTCTGCTGTCAGAAGTATAATTGTATTCGGAGATATTCACAAATCCATTATCTTCCAAGAGCATTCCCGCGGTTTGAGTAAAGTCGCCCATAAAGGCTCCGGGAATGATCGGCAGTTCTTCGCCGTTCGGGTAGTTATAGGCTGCATAGCTCAACTCCATAGCCCAAGTTGCAAGCTTGTGGTTGTAATCAGAAGAGCTATTACGTCCAAAAGAACCATTCTCTGAAACACTGTAAAAATAATTGCTAACTTTGTCAAGTTGAGTAACTGATATGGTTTTAGATTCTGTACCGTGTGCAGTCGACAACGTAATCGTCCCTGTACGAGTATCTGAACCGTCATTTGCTAAGCAATAATTTTTATAAATCTTTTTCTTTCTTTCATTCCAATCATTCCTTTCATTTAATTATAAAATCCCATTAATACTGCATAGGTATTCTTCGTCACCGAGTATCGTTTAAAATCTTTTGCATTTTCTGACAAACGAACAAACTTTTCATAATCCATATCTGCATCATAGTTTGCTATTGACAAAAAGCAATTGTTTGAATCAGAATTGCTATACAAATAGATAACATAGTTCTCTTTTTGCTTTGTTTCAATAATTACAATTCGGTTGTTAGGTCTTGACGGGTTAAATTTACCCCAACTCTTTGAAGAAGAATAATATGTCCAAGTTTCTTGACATAGAGAGTTTTTGATTTTTTGTAATTCGGATACATCGGTTATTGCCTTTACCTCTGTAAATTCTTCATCGACATCCTTGCTTGCTTTATACAAAACTCTTATTCTGACGAATTCAACATCGCGAAATGGATATATATCGTTTTGTGCTTCACCATTTATTAAAGTGCTTAACTTATTATAAAAGCTTTGTGTCTCAAGAGTTGGTTTAACAGATAAGTCTCTTTGCGGAACAGGGTCATTTTCTGCACGTCCGGCAATACCTGCTTCGGTCTCAATAATGCCATAATCTCCTTTAACAGAATTGTTTAAAGATGTTGATTGATTAACCATATCATATTTCGGTTTATAATTGCAACCAAACAAAAAGCAAAAAGCGAACAGTAAAAATAGAAAAATGATTTTCCTCATATTCATTCCTCCTATCAAAAAGCATCCAATACATAATGGCCCATCGGACTCTTCCCCTTGGGTCTGATTCTGGGTCTTTGCAGTTTTAAATAGTTGACAATTGTGAGGACTGCCGAGAGAATTCGCTATAACAGTAAATTCTTTTTCATTTCTTTCTCCTTACACTTTTTTAGCACGCTTTTAAATATCCGATCGCTTAACCGTAGCTATCATCTGTTTTTTATTACTCCGTCAAAACGAAGCAACGGCGGAATTGTATATTGATCAGTACTGCAACTATTCGCATTGAGAATTAATCTATCCTCCTATAAGTTACAACGTAGCAAATATCAATAATTGGACAAAATATAATAATATTTTTTAGTTATGTCTTTAGTTATGATTGTATTCTTATTACTTGACATCTTACATACCAAAACTCCGACAATCTCCTGATAAAAGTTCATCAAAATTTACGAACTCATCAAAAATGTGAGACTGTAAAAGATAAAAAATGCGTAATAAAAGAGAAAGAAGCGAAAAGAAACTTGAAGTATGCATAAAAATGGTATAAAATAAGAAAACAATTGCGGGAGTATAGGTGTGTTTGAGAACTTTAGTCCGGTAAAGTCCGGTACAGAGGCTTAAAAAACGGTAAATTCGGCAAAAATTCGGCAGTTTTGATGCCAATATAGAATTTTGCTCAACTAACGCAAAATTTCGTTCAGGCAAAAGAAAAACCCCGAAAGCCTTGATATACAAGGATTTCGGAGCTATCACTCTGGAGGTGCCACCCAGATTTGAACTGGGGAATCGAGGTTTTGCAGGCCGATGTGCCATTGAAAATTTGTTGATACATAAGGATTTTTGTTTGTCGAGTTTTTAAAATTCGGCAAAATTCGGCAAAATTGCACATACATTCAAAGTCAGTTATCGACTTTGATTTTTGGAGTGCAGCTAAACATGAATGGAAACAAATATTTGGACAGGATCTCAAATAATAATACAGAGTCAATTTATTTTGAAGAAAAACGTCAGATATGGAGGTTCGATCTACGCTACAATGTAGGCGGCAAAGCATATCGCAAAGGTCTTAGTTCAAAAGACTACAAAACACTTATTAAGAAAATTGCTGATTTTAAGATCCAACTCTACATGAACGAACAGAGCCTTCTGACGGACGACATACCGTTTAAGAATTACGCAGAAGGCTGGATGGAAAACAATCAGAAAATGAAACTAAAGCCGTTGAGCTATGCGACGAAATCAGCCTCACTAAAGAATCAGGTATATCCCTTTATCGGAGATATACCTATGCGCTGTCTTAAATACACGGACATTCAGGCGATGGTCAACGGTCTCTATTCAAAAGGCTATTCGTACTCAATAATTAAAAAAGCCTACAACGCTGTCACGGGATGTGTGCGGTATTTCAGAGTGACACAGCATATTAGTTTTAATCCGTGTGAAGGAGTCGTTCTACCCGAAAACAGTAAACCGGATATTTCCGATTACCGTTACTTCAACAAGGAACAGAGAGCAAAAATTGAAAAGGAAATAACGCGAAAGCACAGTAACGGTTCTTATGTTTATCCAACAGGTTATGCTATACAGCTCTTGATGTACACCGGCCTTCGTATAAGTGAATTGTCGGCTCTTAGATGGAAAGATATCAATTTCGAGGAAAGGACAATATCTATTAATAAAAATATCGTAGTCACAAACGTGGATGGACGATATCAATTTATCGAGCAAAACAAACCGAAGACCAAAAGTGGTGCAAGGATCATACCCATTTCCTCTAAGGCGATGGAAGCTCTTATCACTTTGAAGCAGCTTTTCCCGAAATCCGAATATGTGCTAAACACGAGGTCGGGAGAAAGAGTTATACCTGCAAACATGAACAGAACACTTAAAAGAATACTGAAAAATGCAGGGATACCATCGGATGATTTTGGCGGCGTTCATACCTTGAGGCACACTTTCGCAACCATGCTCTTCGAAAACGGCTGCAATGTCAAAATCGTTTCGGAACTCTTGGGGCATTCGAGCACAAAAATAACGGAGGATATTTACATACACGCTATACAGAAGCAAAAAGTAAAAGCAATAGAAGATTTAGATAAGTACTGTCTTTGATACACAGAAAAGCCGCCCAAAACGGACGGCTTTTTGAATTTGTCATAAATAACTTCTATGCGCTCGTGATAATAATAACGATCGTGGCAAAGTATATAGATAAATTGATGAAGTACATCAAGAACAAGAGACAAGATAAAAACGACCGCGCATAAGTTCCCCAATTTCACGGTCATTCTTATTTAACACTCTAACTTGAAGCAACCGTTTTATTAACAAAGGCAGATCAGTCAATGGCGAGCATTTCCGCAAGAATCGGTTTAACATCATATTCAGATATAGTATTTCTGTTGTTATCATTCTGATCTCTGGAATTGATAGCGTGTTGTTGATAAACAGCATCGAAACAGTTGCGAGCATATCTTCCGTTTGAAAACGGATATCCATCTGTCTGTTTGATTTTCTCACTGAAAACACCAAGCATCAGGCTTGCGGCTCTATCCGAAAGAGTGAGCTTTTTTGAACAGCAGAATTTTGCAAATATCTGCAACAACTGTGCCGGGTTATAGTCTTCAAAATAAATTTTCTGACTGATTCTCGATGCAAGACCTGAGTTCATCCCTATAAACGCTTCCATTTCGGCTTTATATCCGGCAAAAATAACTACCGTTGACGGATCGTTTTCCATATACGCTAACAGCTGCGCAAGAGCTTCGGCAGCCCTCTCATCGGTTTGTGCTAATACATAAGCCTCATCAATGAAAAGGACCCCGCCTCTTGCCTTGTTATATATTTTAGCAATTCTGTTTTTGGTATCTCCTGCGTATTCGGATATAAGATCGTTTCCCGTGCATTCTACATAGATGTTCCTGCGTATTCTCCCGTTTTTGTGGAGCAATCCTGCAAATATGCGAGCAACCGTCGTTTTGCCCGTTCCGGGATTCCCGATGAAAGCGTAATGCCTGTTTATGTCTGTCGATTTATTTTTTTTGCTGAGTCCCTTTTCATAAATATAAAGCGCATTGAGCTTATCAACTTTTTCTTTTACATTATCAAGACCGATTAAGTTGTTAAGCTCCTCTTCAGGGTTCAAGCTCCCGCGTTTAACGGGTACGGCTATATAATTAGGATCCTTTTGGTTTTGTCGCATCCGATACAAGTCGCCATTAAGCAAATCCATGCCAAACACAATTTCTCGGAGTTCCAAGTGTTTCTTTTCGAGATATCGAGAAAAGAATCTTAAAAGCAAAAAAGCGAACATAAGTGAAACGCATATAATTATTCGAACGGTCGTGAGTCCGCCATTGCCGTTTAACGCTTCAAGAGCGGACTTGCCGATTATCCACACAATTCCGGCTCCGCAGAAAATATATGTCGTTGTAACAAGCACATTAAGGAGCCTTTCGCCAATGTACAGGAATCTATCTTTTTGTTCGCGCCACCATTTCATGTGCTTTTTCCTTTCGTTTCAATCTTTCGAAAATTCAGTTGGGAGCCGGATTTCTCCGGCTCTCTCGTCTTTTCTTATTGCGGTTTTCTAACCAAACCGCTTCCGGTGAATTCATTAACGAGCCACGAGCCGCCCGAAAGACCTTGGTCAATTACTCTTTCGTTGTTAAACTCCAAGGTTGCCTCTCTCGTATTTGCGTTCAGCGTTACTTCCTGCCCAGATGCGTCCGCGTAGTAACGCCAAGACCAGCCGCCATAAGTACTCTGGTAGCTGCCGTCATCTTCCATAACAGTATAAGTGCCTGCCGGCAGAATAACGGTGACGGATTCGTTTCCGTGTACAATAACGTTCATATCAACATCATTGGGACACCTCAGGTCTTCTCTGATTTGGGTTTGATCGTACTTGTCAATGACCCAACACTCGGAATTCTGTGGATATTCGTTATCTTCATATTGAGCATGATCTTCATTACGAATATAGAAGATGTGGCTTTGGTTAACATCAGCAGAATCGCTGCCTGTCTTTTGAATAGTTAATTTACAATATCCGTTCGCATGTACCCAGAAGTGATAATCGTTAGGCAGCTCTTTTTCATTTTCGCTGCACTTCTCGTGGTCATACTGTATGCCGGTTGCATAAACATCTTCATTGAGCTTATACGCACCTACCATAACAGCCGTATCATCGAACGCTCTACCGTTTTCACAAAGCCGGTCTTTATCTTCATATGTCCAAAAGACAAATTGGAAACTAATATTAGGATACCCTGACATAGTAACTGCGGTCGAGAGAGTATTACCGTTCTTCCATACCATTTGTTTATAAGGAACAATGTGGTAATTGTAGTTCTGAATCTTAAGCGTCTTAAATAATGAAAAAATATCTGTTCCGACAGGTGCGGTTATATCCGCAAAGGTAACTTCGGGGTAGAACACGGTAGCTTTTGAGGTAGCTGTATATGATTGTTTGTTATCGTCTGACGCAGTAATAGTTATTGTGGCGGAACAATCTATAGAATCGGGATAAAAATGATAACTGCTATAACCTGCTTTATCCGTTCCGCCTCTGAAAAGTGAGACGCTATACATATCTGTGCCATTGCTGTTTGTTTTGTCATAGCCGACTCCATGAAAATAATCATATATCGGTATACTTTTTACTTTACTGATCTCAACGAATTTATTCTGCCAGTCTTCAAGTCCGTAGTTGCCCTTCGAAAAGTCTATTACTCCCCCATCGAATTTACATATGGGGTAGTCGGTGATGAGAGCGTTTTCTTTATAGAGCGTATTAGCGTATATATTTTTATCAGCTAACTCGAATGTAAATTCTTTGACCGGAACATTTACGGTAGGCACGGGAAATTCACACCAGCGTACTACCTTTTCGTTCGGACCTATGGTGTTTTCGTCAGAGTATACGCCTGATAGCGTCTCGTTTGTAGGTACGTCATTTCCGCCCAAAAAGCCCTTCTTCACCTTGATTGGGATTTGAACGCTATACTTATATCCCCTGTATGTGACATTGCCTCCGACATCGGTTATGTCAGCGACAATACACTCTTCGTAATCAAGATTCCTTACGCTAACGACATTGCCATTAACTTCTATTTGAGCTTTGGCATACTCTGAACCCTCTGATGCAAACAAAGCGTTGCCGGAAGCGTCCTTACCCGTATGATTATATGTATATACCTTTGTCTCTTTTGAAGTGTCAAGCTCAAAATACGGAGTGATATAATCCCTCAGCACGGTTGACTCGTCCATCTTTTCGGATATTATCTGTTTAATAACGATCTCCTGCGCCAGCTGCTTAAAAGAGCTTGTTAATTCAGTGGGGTCCTTTGCAGAATAGCAATATGTCGGATATATTGGTGTTTTTCCAACAAATTTTATAGGTGTTGCTGTAACTGTATACGAGTTCTCAATCTTTTCAGCATTTTTATAGTATGAAGATGCGTATTGAAGAAATCTGTTAAAATTGTTATCCGTGTTTCGGCCATTTCCATCATAGGTGGGAGGCTGACCTGCTATAATTTTCACTTCACTTAACGCCACACAATACAATAAAGTGTTGTTTGTGTTCTTAATGTTTTTAGCCGCAGAAAGAGCATCATTCGCAACACCCTCATTAAAAATAGTTCCGAGAGGAAGCGTGGGGTTACCATCAGTAAACAAAACCACTATTCTCCTCCTGCTTTCATCGGGGTAGTCTCTGATAATTCCGTCCAATGTTGTCTTAGCTAACTCCAGTGCAGAGTCCGTCTTGGTTCCGCCTGCAGGAACGCCAAGATCATCTATTGCGGCGGTAATGTTATTATTCACTTGACCATTCGAGTTAATTACTTTTTTGTGATCAGCGAACACCTTTTCTGCGTCTGCACCAAATCTTATCATTGACAGTCTGGTATCGAGCGCTTCGGGATGTACTTTTGCTTGATCGCAGATTTCAGTAAGGAAACTATTCATAGCCATTTTGGAATAATACAATCTTGTCTGTTTTCCATTGCTGCCGTCCATCTTTTCATTCATCGAAAGACTCATATCAACAACAAAGATAATATCCACAGGGTTATATAAAGTCTCTCTGATGTACTTAACTGTTTCTGTGGTATAAGTATCGAGGTTCAGCAGATATGTTCCATCTCCATTGTCGGTTATGTCCTTCGAATACTTCAGCCCCTTCGTTTCGGTGGCTTGAATATACTCGTTTTCGGCAGCCTTAGCCTTAGGAGTCCTAAATAGCATAAACGAGCCGATAGTAACGGACAGCATCACCAAGCAGCTTACTACTGCAAGGATGATTCTTTTCTTTTTCATTGTTCCTATCTCCTTTACAAAATAATATGTTCTTTCGTAAAGTATGTAAGACGGGAATAAAAAAAGAGAGCCGGAATATTCCGACTCTCCCGAAAATCATTATTGCTGCTCTAATTTGTTTTTGTTTTTAATTTTATTTTTTTCTTCATAATATTTTAAGATATTAATCATCGGTAAAACAAATTTTCCATCGGGATATATTAATCCTGAAATGACCTCAAATTTTGCACGAGCGATCGAATAAAGAGCAGCAGCACCATTAATATTAAGCAATGTCAAAAACTCTTCGTCACTTAGTGAATTGCTTGAAGAAAATTTACCTTCAACTGTAAATTTAATGTGATCTGTGTTTTCCTTATTATCATTAATAATAACTTCAACTATTAATAACAAATTCCCAATTTTTGCTTTATCATTTTCAATCGGCTTATCACATTTAAAGTCTATTCCAAATCGTCTTTGGGCAACATCTTCAATTTTTTTTATGTGACAATCTGCTTCAATATTATGTATCATTGATGATACAAAATTTAAATCTGCAACAATGTTGTCCAATTCCATTATGCAGCTCCTCCAATCTGACATCTTTTTGCATTATAAATCCAATCGTTCCACTTACTGTTTACAGACGAATTGTTTTCTTCCATAACAATAAAGTCCGCTGCCTGAGATGATTCTTTTAAGACAACATCGAAATTCAGATTCAACTTCTGGCAAATCGAAGCTAAATTTGATATAGTAAAGTTGTAGTTGCCGCTTTCCCAACGTGAAACAAGTCCCTGCGTCACCCCCATATATTTGGCGAAGGCCTTCTGATCCATTTCCATTTCCAATCTTTTTAGATTGATTTTTGCACCAATAACCGCAAGGATTCTTTCGGAAATGAGTTGTTCTTGAGGGATACCAGCAATTAGCCAATTGTTGCTTCTAATACTTTCTTTCATAGTGATTTTCCTCCCAAATAGAATGTTATATAAATTTTGCCCTGTTTTTAGCAATTTTAGTCGCAGCATCATAATCTTTGCTGCTGCTTTCCTTAAAAGCGTGTAATATATATATCGCGTTTTCTTCGGCATATACATAAATAACTCTCGGATTCTTTTTGGAGTGTGGATACCTTATTGCGTACAAATCCACGCTATCGACCGAAAGCTTTTCAAAACTCTCTGTATTTAGTGCTTTTTTGCCCATATCATCCAATATAAATAGCGACCTTCTTAGCCATTTATGATAACGACCATTCGATCCTTTCTCTGAAGTTGCTTTTACAAACTCTTTTTCAAAACAATTCACTTGATATATTCTTGAAAAACCCTCAATTTTTTCAAACTCCACTTTAATTATCAACTCCCATCCTAAAGGCATAATCATTATATTACTTATAGGTAATATTGTCAAGTAAAAAATGGATAAAAGAGATTTATTTTCAATAAAGTATGTAAGATGCAACTCAAATATAGAGCAAATTCCAGATCAGATTACGTTAAAAGAAACAGAGGCAAGCATACGCCAGCCCCTGTCTCTCGCGCTATAAAATGAAAGGATCCAAGAGAATATCACTTAAATATTGAGCCTATAGCATCAATGATCTTCTTGAAGAACTCAGCAATCTTGGCAAAGAAATTTGCAAAAGCATTAGCGAGTTTCTCAAAGAAAGTAGGCTCTTTGTTGCCATCTACCGGGCGCTCATCCCAGTTGGCGTCGGGATCAAGCGGATCGCCTGAATAACGAGTGGGTTCTATCTCATTAATGAGAGTTCCGCAATCGCCGCATCTTTCAAACTCATCGGCATTGTTACGAGCAATGTACTTATTGCATCCGGGACAAACGAGACCATATTCGATAATATACACTTCGTCATTCCAATTTGCAGGAACAGGTGCATCACAGTATTGACATTCACCAACCTCTCTGGCAGTAACTGTATCTACAGGCCAACTGCAACTATGACATCTTATAAACGCGCCGCCCTCGTTAGGCATGAGATCATGCTCACCGTTCGTTATAACACCTGAGTGTTCATCATCAAGAGTGCCACCGCAAACGCGGCAAGTTGTCGCATTAACATCATTGATCTTTCCGCAACCCCAAGGCTGCTCTTCGGTAGGATTATAGCATACTTTATATGACTTATTCGAATAGTCGCCATACGCAGCGAACGCAGGAACCATTACTGCCATCACCATAAGGATGGCAAAGAAAACAGAAATTAACTTTTTCATTGAACAAACTCCTTTATCAAAATGAATTATTTTATGAGACTCCTGTCTCAGCATAAACATGGTTATCCGACCTCAATCAAAATCATAGCGCATTCCTCCTTAAAAACTCGGGTTTTATCCGTTCAAAGAAAGTATGTAAGATTTTGTGTCGGCTAAAAGTTTCTACACAACGAAACGCATTCGCTTTTATGGCATTATATCACCGTTTGCTTCAAATTGCAACACTTCATAATTAATTTTTCCATTATGCACAAAAACATTCGGTTATATTTGGCATAGTGACGATTTGGCACTTACATAACACAAAAACTAATGCTCCCGAAAAAACGGGAGCATTCTTTGAAAGCGTTGAACTATTCATTTTCTGATTCGTTAGCTATTTGTTTGTCTTGAAGACTATCCAAATATTCAACTGCTTCAAATACGGTTGAGAATGTTTTGCTGCTTTCTGAAAGCCACACATTTCTTTCATCGGTATCGTCTAAAGAAGGTAAACCGTCAGGCAGCAGGTTTCTCAAAACTATTTTCGCGTTTTTATTAGCTGTTTTATATCTTTTAGCTATCTTGGCGGTTGAGCTTCTGTCACCTTTCTCATAAGTAGACTCTTTAGCAACAACACTTCTAAGCATCTTGTCTTTCTCTGCTTCTGTTTCAATAGACGGAGCGAAACACTTATAATGAAGCATTAGCCAATATTCGATACATGCCGTTGTCATCAAAAGTCTGACTCGTATATTCGGCTTTTTTCTCAGTCGTCTGAGTTCATTTATAATTTTTTGTCTTGCTTCAACTTTACCTATATCCTTCTTTTCGACATCGTAAAAGAACCATATTTCATCAGTAATTTCCGCATTGCTTTTATATGTTGCATCATTATTGAATTTTTGTTTTGCAAATTCAAACAGCCCTGTGCTTTTCGGCTTTTTTATAACGGCAACATCTTCAAAATGCTCTTTCAAAAAATCTGTATAAGCCTGCTCACTTTCACCTTCACAAAAAACATAAATATGAGGTTTGGCTTTTTTAGTTTTTCTTGGCATTATTCTACCTCCTCGATTTCAATATCGGGTGTAGCGCCATATTTTCCAGCAAGATAGCCTTTGCGAATATTGTCAGCCGTTTTCGTTGAGAAATCACCAATGCTATACAGTTCGCTTGCCCCATCCTTTCTGTTTTTATCAGCAAAATACAATTGATCTTTTCGCATAAGCTCCATATTCAAAAGTTCCGTATTGTGAGTCGTAAAAATCAACTGTGCGCCGTTCGGATTTGAGGTTTTGCTTTGAAACTTCGCAACAATATAATTTACAAGCATAGGATGAAGCTCTTTTTCAAGTTCATCTACAAGTACGATACCACCATTATTTAATACGGATTCAATCGCAGGTGCTATTGACATAAGTTTTCTTGTTCCGTCTGATTCATCGGACAAATCAAGCGTAAATGAAGTCTTGATGCCGTTTTTATTTATGCCGTTGTGATAGGAAGTCGCTCGAACCTCACTTTTCTGCAAACCAATTTCTGATATATTGGAATTTTCTTTTAGGTTTTGCATAAACGCAGTTAACGCGAATCTTATTTCCTCTGGAATATTCTTTTCGGATTCAAAATCTTTAACTACTTCATCCTTAAATTCAAATTCCATTTTTTCAATGCCGAGATCCGCTGCCTTTGCATATCCGGAAATTGCTGCAAGCATATTTTTATCATTTGAATATTCCAACAGTTGTTCCGGAATGTCCGCATAATCTCTTGAAAAGAAAACATAATCCCGGAACCACTTCATTGCTCTCATGCAATCGGCATCATTCATCGTACACGCAACAGAAAAGAACAATTGATTAGGAGCAACCGCTTCACTTATCAATTTTCTTTTAGCTTTCTCTTCCGTAAAAGTAAACTTCTGCTCCGTTCTTGTAAACACAGTAGCTTTTTGCCCTTTAGGCGAATGATACAAATATTCAGAAAAAATCTTTTCTTTTGTTGCAGAAAATCCGTATATATATTTCACATTGTCTAAGACATAAGCGAATTCAAAAAACGTGGGTTCATCCTTAGAGTAATCGTTAAGCAGAAAAGGCTTAACGGGGATTTTTGCATTTTCATGCTGCGTTCTTTGTGCGTTTTTTATAAACTGTACCGCTAACCAAAAAGCACGAATAACATTACTTTTTCCTCCGCCGTTTTTTCCGTATATCGCCACAGAGGGTATTAATTTCATAGAGTTGTATGAAATTAAACAGTTTTTCAATCTGCCCAATCCCATGGCTTCCATAGAAAGAACTGCTTCATCTCTAAAAGATCTGAAATTACCAAACTTAAATTCAATTAACATACAATTCACCTCTCCTGCTATTAGTATACATCACTTCTTCGGGAAATTCAACACAAAAAATCAAATATTTTAATTTTTTAGTCTCGATTTGTAAGTGCTTTGAAAAATCCCAATTTTTTTTACAGCATGAAGTACAAACACACACTCATTATGACAGCTGCCGGCCTCCAATTTATCATTGTCGTTTTTGCATCTATTGAACCGGACGTCAATATTTCAGCTCGGCCTATCTATAGACAACGATGCGGAGCTTATGGAAACATCAAGATTGTTTTAATGATGTTGCTTCCGTTTCTGTCTCCGTAATTGGTTCAGTTGTTTGAATTTCAGCGGGAACAGTCTCAGACGCCTGTGCGTTTTCGGCAGGATCGTTAGCGGACCCGATATAAGTTATATCTTTGCTGTCAGCCTTTATATCGAAACTGTAGCTTTCCAGTGATGTGTCGTTCAGAAATTGAACGGATGCGTTTTTCCAACCAGCGGTGGTCTCAATGGCGATATATCCGTAAAGGATCTCCCCTGATTTCACTTTACCGACTAACAACCTGTCATACTGAGCGAGTTGAGAATAGCCTATTGAGCCATATGATGATATTTTGTGCGTATATCCGTTGACTTTAGCGCTTACATCAAGGAAATTAAACTCCTGATCGCTTCCTGAAATGTTTTTCACTGAATAGCAAAGGACGATTAATTCGTTGCCGTTTTGTAATGTCTTTTCCTTCTGTTTTCCGCTTGTCGTATAGTTGAAGCTGCCCCTAAGTGAATATGCGGCGTTGAATGATATCTTCCATCGATCGCTTTCCACGCTGTCGCCGAGAGTCATTTTTTCGGTGGCGGTTGCTGCGGATGCAACATTCTTAAATTCGTTTTTCCCCAAAACCACAAAATCAAGAAGATTTTCCGAAGCGTAATGTGCAGCGGCACTTTGGGCTTCTCCGTATATTGTAAGGTTTTCCATGGAATTCGAAAATGCGGATGAATCTATAGTTTTTATATCTTTGGGTATCCAAACCTTCTTAAGGAGATCGCATGAACCAAATGCACTTGATGAAATGCTTCTCCCCTCCTCAGAATCACTTCCGGAAGGCGTCTCCGTTTCGCTCTGTTCACCTTGCTGTTCCTCAATCGTAACAGCGGTAAGTCTGTCACATGACGAAAACATGTCTGACGGAATAGTGTACAAAGAAGCGGGAATCGTTATCGCTTTTATATTGTCACAGTTAGCAAACGCACTTGCCCCGCAGGTCGTCAAATTCTTTGACAGGTTTACACTTTGAAGGTTTATGCATTCGGCGAATGCCGAGTCTCCGATTTCGATTATGTTATTTGTCATAGTGACTGATGTGATCGCTGTCTGATTAGCGAATGCGTCATTAGCTATCACATATACGGGTAGATTCTGAATCGTATCAGGAATGATTATGTTGCTTTTCGTTGACAAGCACTGAGTAATTGCGACATAGTATGTATAAACATCATACCTAAAGTCGTCATTTGTCGCGGGATATTGAAGAACAGATTCCGAGATTTTCGCCTCAGGAGTACTCAAATCGACCTCCTGTGGCTTGCTTGAAGCAAACCCGGAGAAAGAAAAGAAAACGGTAATAACAAGAAGAATTGACAGTATGCGCTTAAACAATTATTTCTCCCCCTTTTGCAGTTTTAAGATATTCTCCGAAAGCCTTGGGTGTTGTTCCTAATTTATTAAGCGAGAGCAGTCCGTTTTCGGAAGAGAAGAGTACGAGTTTGTATACTCCCGAACTCTCGTCAAAAATAGGTTTATCGTTTTCGGCATATTTATTAGCGTAGCATTAACAGTTGCAGCAGCCGTTGGCAGCCTTATTCCCGATATGGATCTTCCGACATCAACGGTCGGCAAAAAACTTAAACCGATATCTTGGACAGTCAACAAAATGTTCGGACATCGCACTATCACTCATGCCCCGATATGGTTGATTCCCCTTATAATTCTATACATAAAGTTTCCAACATTAATCACATCAGAAAACGCTGCAATCTGGCAGCAGGCTCTGTTGGGTTATATTGTTGGGTTCACTTGTCATCTGATGGGCGATATTCTCACGAAAGGCGGGATTCCGTTTTTCTATCCGTTCTCCAAAAAGAGAGTTCATCTAACCGGTGCGGAAAGCGGAAAGCACGATATCATCCTTTCGATTGTTGTTATTGCGGTATTCGCTCCGTCATGGATCTTTGTATTGAAAAATCATATTTAGAAAGAAAGCTTGACAAAATATAACATTTAGTATATAATATTAAATACGGAGAGGTTCACAAAGTGTATCCACACAGTCCTGATGCCCTTTGCAAACTTCGCATTCCGTGGTTCGTTGTGGTTTATCGAACTAATTGCGGCTTTTAGCCGAAAAGCCATTGTGCAGTATGAATGACCGACTTCGTCAAAAACTTTTTAATGCTTCAAAATCTAATATCTGCACTGACCGGACTGTATGAGCATCGCAGGAATTCTGCGGTGCTTTTTGTTTTCGGATAAATAGCTTCAGAAAAAAAACAGAGCTCTTGCCATTTTCGGCAGGAGCCCTTTTTGTTTAGTCATTTCTTTTGAGCTTTAGCTAATGGTGTTCCTCTTTCGAATGCGGAAGAAGACGATCAATAAGACTGCAAGCATGACCAAATACAACCAATTACGGTAGAGTAACTTAAGAAAAGTGTTTGTTTCGGTTTGTGTAACATTTATACTGTAACTCTGCATATCATTTTCTTTCACCGAAAACCCGTTTATGTCAAACGAGACTTTAATAAATTTATCATCTGTTTTGATCTCTTTTATGCGGTATTCTCCTACCGGAAGCTCCGTTGTAAGAAAGAAGTCATCATTTTTTGAAAATACCAATTCGTACTCTTTTTCCGATTCTGCCGAAACGACCTTAACCGTAATCTTTTTCAGATTCTTTACCCCAAAAAGCGAAAACATTATCTTATACTTTTCTTTCTGAGGAACCGATTTAGTTGTATTTTCTTCAGTAGTTGTTTCCGGCAAAGTTTCGACCGGCACATCTATGGGTTCTGAAACCGGTTCAACAAAGTTTTCGAATTCTGTTTCCAATCGCTCCGTGTTTTCCGTTTGAGATATTTCGGATGTAATTTCTTCGGCAAACGCCGGTATCGCTATACAAAAAGAAGACAAAACTATCAGAGTGGTTAAAATACCGGCAATTATTCTTTTTTTAGTTGTTAATATATTTGACATATTGTTCCTCCCCTAGCCAAGACGCGCCCCCTTTTGCTGCAGGGACGGAAAGTTATCGACATCTCCGAACCCTTGAAACGGCACATTCAAAGCCGAATCTAACAGCCCTTCGTCACGCAATCCGACAGAGCCGCCAGTCTCACGAATTAATTCGTTATGGATCATGAGGATTTGTTCTTTTGTCAGCTTTTTCATTTCGCAAGAACCTCATATGCTTGCCGGTTTTTAGCGATCAATCGTTTTGAAATCGACATGACATCTTCGTCAGATGCTGCTTGTTCTTTTTCCGCCTGACCAAACTCAATAATAAGATAACGGGGAACATTGTTTTTCATAATAACTGCTGAACCATTTTCGTCAACAAGCCTTGCTACTTTTGAAAAGTTCTTATTTGCCTCCGTGATGGAAATGAGATTGTTTGTATTGATGTTCAATGATATCACCTCTGCTTATATTATACACTATCAATAGGATAAATTCAACCTATTTTGAACAACTTTAACTTTTGTTTTTTCATTATTAAATAAAAAAGCCGAGTTCAAGACTCGGCTTGGCCCCCAATGCCTGCAAGCGGACTTGCAAACTTCGGGCAGCTCTGTTGATTCCATTTAAAAAAACGGAAGCACGGAGAGTTCTTATTCGGGAAACTCGGTGGATGCCTTCGACACCCTCCTTTCAGCTCTCTTAGCCCGATTTTTAACATACTTCCGTTGTTTGAACTGAGTGCTCAAGGAAGCCGGGGACCAGCTCCGACTCCCTTGAGAAGTATGCATCCGAAAACACATACCCCAATTAATAATAACCATCAGCTGAAAGATGGTCGGGACAGAGGGATTCGAACCCACGCTCTCGTGGTCCCAAACCACGCGCCTTAGCCAAACTGGGCTATGCCCCGATGTCTGAATTATTTGTATACATTCATGCTTTTAAGAGGTCATATGTCAGTTACCCTTTGTGGATAAGACAATAGCAATAATCCACAAGTTAAACAAAGCCTGTTTTCGCAATTAGCCGGAAATAAAATTGCTGTTCATCGACACAACAGATGGCTGACTTCTTTAATAGACCAGTCGCTTACAGGCCGTTGCGAACCGGAACAGTAGGCCAAATCTTGAAAGAACGAGCAAAAGACGCTCTGAATTAACAAAACGTCTTCGAAGACTCCTTCTACACGTGGCAGACGAGATGAGAAAAAGCCTGTTTTCGCAATTAGCCGGAAATAAAATTGCTGTTCATCGACACAACAGATGGCTGACTTCTTTAATAGACCAGTCGCTTACAGGCCGTTGCAAACCGGACAGGATAAAACCGTAGACCTTGGCGGCGGCTGCTATCTGACTCAAAAAGAGCTGACTTACAGGACAATCAACAAATTTAAGCGCTTTGTTCCTGCAAGCAAGCCAAATCCCGAAAGAAAGAAGAATAGCCCTAACGCGAAAACAGGCTTCTCTGATTTCTGAGGGAATTTATGTGGACATATAAGAAATCAGCAAACAGTAGTCCATGGAGCCGACAGCCCGACTTGAACGGGCAACCTGCTGATTACAAATCAGCTGCGCTTCCGATTGCGCTATACCGGCTTGTCTTTTCGCCTTCCGCACTGATAAAATAACAATGCGGAAGGCTTTGCTATTGGTGACGCCAACGGAACTCGAATCCATATTGTCGCCGCGAAAGGGCGACGTCCTGACTTGTCAGACGATAGCGCCACATTCGCCCCGCCGTTTTCAGACAGGGCTTTGTCTGATTAGAGTTCAAGCTCGGTGCCTCAGTTGAATCGAGACCTCTACTGTTGAACCCTGTGCTTAAATGCCCCGCTTATGCAAGGGCCTTTCGAAAGGAGGAGAACAGCCGGACTCGAACCGGCGACCTTATCGGCTCTGGCCTACTGAGCTATGTTCTCATGTGCGGCAGACTACAACGCCGTCTGCCATGGCTAAACGGAGGTCCATGTTTTCAGAAAGGTTGGTACATGTTGGTTGAGACTGTTGGATTCGGACCAACGCATACGGGAGTCAAAGTCCCGTGCCTTACCGCTTGGCTAAGCCTCAATATCTTTTAACGCGGAAAGTATGTAAGATTACCTTCGAAAAATTAAAGGATGGGACGAGAGGCTCGCCGTCAAGGAGGGTGAGACGGCGAGCGTCGCCACATGAAGGGAATAATAAAATGAAAGACTTTTTGTCTTCAGAGAAAGTATGTAAGATTGAAATATTTTTTTCGACCTTTTCGGCAAGCGGACCTAAAATCGTCATTCTGAGCGATTAAATTTCCGCTTCTTTTCGCACTGAAAGTCCACATGCTCTTTGAAAAAGTTCACTACTCTGTCCTCGAACGCAATAAACCGATCTTCATTTATCATAGCGACGATTGCCGCTATTATTGCTAAAAATTCGATAATGGTTCTAACGGTATCGGATGTACTCATTCAAAAATCTTCTCCGTTATAATATAGTCCCGTGCATAACGTACTGATTATTCTTCCGCTCTTTTCGTCATAAAATTCATCAATTTCTGCTATTATTGTTTCACTTCCCATTTCTTTTGCCATTTCTTTGGCTTCTTCAAAGTCTCTTGAACCTGTTCCCCAGTCATCGTCCTTGTTGAGTAATACGGCATACCATTTTTTATTTCTTTCCATTTTTATTGCTCCTTTTTTTTATTTGAGACTTTACATTTTGCGTCTACACAGGTTTGTGGAGCCTTGTATGGGTGTAGTTTGACTTCGCAACACGAACGTTACATCTCAGCTCAACCTCGACTGTGTTTTCCGAAAGCCCGAGCGCTCTGCAAACATCCTGCCAATCTCTATCGCTTTTGAAATCGTCTTTCCAAAGCATCAGGGTGTTATTCTGCATCAGCCCACTTCCTTTCGCTTTTTTACTTCGGCAAAGAAAGTATGTAAGATTTGTTTCAGCATTCGTGTTTCTGCACAAGCGAAAAGGGGGAATAGAAAAAGAGCTGCCGCAACCGGTTAATTGCGATTGCGGCAACTCTGATTGCGATTGATACACGCCGTGAATCTACTTGGTATAACTCGAATTTGAATTTATCAAATTAATCATATACCCGACAAATAAAAAAGCACAAATAATTACTGTGCTCCAACGAAACCATTGGCAGTTATAATTGTGGTCGTAATATACAGCCAAAAGAGCGTGCACAACAAAAGAAATTGCCAAAGCTATATCTCCAAGGTAAATCATATAAGTTTTGAATTGCCTCAGGTGAACACAATTATATAATGTGATAACAAAAACTACAATTTGTAAAGCAAGGCATAAAACCAGAATACACATTAAAAAGGCGCTTTTTGATAACACTGCAATGAGGCAAAATAACAAACAAAAAAGGAGACTTATCTTGTTATAATTGCCTTTGCACCATAATTTTAACTTACTCATAAAACACCTCATGAATGTTTATATACAAACTTATTTGTCCCAGCATAGTATATTTGCAAAATCCCATAGGTGTTCGCTTGCGGGTTCCGAGATGCCGCAATAAGCATATCGTCAACTAAAGTCTTATACTCATCTGGAGATAGTGCAATTCCCAATTCAAGTAGGAGCATTACAGATGCCAACGGAGGCACAAAATAGGAAACAATGGCTGAAGAAACAAATCCTAATATTCCCTCTATGAAACTACTCTCATCGCACAATTTATTTTCCGCTGCCCATTCTGAATTGTTTCCATAAAACATTTCGATTATATAATTATTTGGAGCTTCTCCATTTAGCTGCGTGTTGCTCAATGTTATAATCACATGAACAACGCCCGAACTGGACACGTCTGTTGACACAAATATTTCTCCGCCACTAAAGTTATATCCAAGCGCTTTTGTAGCCGCATTAAACATCACAATAATTTCAAAAAGGCTTTCATCTGTTCCGCCAACATTACCGAAAATAAACCGCGAGATTATTCTATGCAAGAAAGTTAAAGCATTTGCTTTTTGCCCGCTCGGATCGGAATACATAATAGGATTATTCTGACAATACGCAAACATATTGACGCCCTGAATGTAATCATCACCGGCCACAAGAAGGGAATCCGCATTGATGAAGCGGCAGGTTTCGGGGTCATAGTAACGGCTTTGGAGATAGTAGAGCTTCGTCTCGACATCATAGTAGTATCCCCTGTATCTCAGAGGATTCTTGACGCCTACGGTATCCGCAAGGCTGCCCGTGACGGATATGACCTTGCCCCAAGAATCATAGGTGTATCTGACAACAACATTTCCGCTGCCGTCATAGATGCCTATAATATCGCCTTGAAGATTAAGCAAATAGAAATAGCTCTGTCCGTTATAGCTGAACCCGTAAGGCGCACCTCCTGCCGAATAGGCGAAGTTTATGACCTCATCGCCCGTCTTTTGAGAAACAAGAGTGCCGCCAAGATAGGTGTACTTAGTCTCAACACCGTTAACGGTCTTACTCGTTCTGATACCGGCATTGTCATACTTAAACGACATTGATTTTCCGTTACCCGACAGCGAAGCGAGCTGCCTGCCCTTTGCCCATGTCATTGTGTAGCCTCTGTAGCTTGTGGGGTTTCCGCTCGCGTCATACACAATGACGTCATCGCCATACTGCGTTACGGCATTTTTGAAGTTGGCATCGGTGTAGGAATAAGTCACGGTATTGACCGGCTCGCCCAAGGTCTCGGCAGAGGTAAGAGCGTATTCGGATTTGGAGAGGATATCACCACACTTATCATAACAGTAAGTAATTGTTTTGTCAATATAATTATTATCCTCACGAACGAGTCGATTCAATCCGTCATAATAATATCTTACTCTCTGAATATCATTTTCATAAACACGAATGATATTTCCGTTCGCATCATAATCGTAGTTGAGCTCAGGCAGCAGCGCCGTATATGAGTCGCCGATTGATTTAAGGAAGAGAATACTGTCAACTATGCCGGTCTGATTGCCGTTTTTGACAGCGTAGCTATAAGCGGTTTGCACATTGTTCTGCTCCTCCGAGCCGTTATACACGTTCGTGGTTCTTGTCACTCTGCCGAAATCATCAACCGAATACTTTTGTGACGGATTCCCAGTCATAGACGGAACGCTTATCTGTGACGGAGTGCCGTATTCGTCATAGCTGTATCGGGTATCCATGACGGTAGTGTTATTATCAACGACCTGTATGCTTTCCGTTTCGTTTTTGTCGTTATATCCGTAAAGGATCATACGGTTATCGTCTGACGCCGCGCTCGTTAATCTGCCCGCAAGGTCATACTGATAGAACCACTCGATATCATTATCATTGTCAATGAGCTTACCGAGATTTCCGTCCTCATTATAATGATATTTGAATGATGTTGTGCCGTTATAGACATCTTCGGAGACTCGGTTTTTATCGTCATATATAACCTTATGAGTATCGCCGTTGGCATATGTGACGGTATCAAGCTTGCCGCTCTCATCATACTGATTAGTTGCAAGAGAGAGGTTTCCGCCGAGCTTGACGCTTTCAGTCGTCTCATAATTATTATAAGTGAACGAATAACTCACATCAGCGTTTGATATTTGCGAAAGCTTTCTGCCCGCAATATAGCTAAGTTCCGTGCGTGGATTTCCGAGCGTTTCATCAGGATTTGAAACGGCGGTCAGGAATTCGCTGCGGCGGTTATACTCATACTCGGTCACATTGCCGTTGGGATCCGTCACTTTAGTCAGAAGACCGTTTTTGATCGTTCCGCCGTAGTCGTATTCATATTCCGTAGTCGCACCGGTCGGACCGGTGACGCTTTTGAGATAGTTATAATTATCGTAGTATGTATACGATGTTGTGGCGCTTCTGTTATCCGAATCCGTAACGGTTACGCTTATCGGCAGACCTTTATTACCCGTTTCCGGATAATTATATGTGATGGTCGTTTTACCGTTCTGAGACAGCTGCGTCAGGTTGTGATTATTGTTGTAGGCAAGCTGGGTTTGACTTTTAACCTGATCGTTTGACTTGCTTACGACCTGAGTCAAATCATTTCTCTGGTTATATGAGTACTCTACCGAATTGCCATTGTCATCCTCAACCTTTTGAGCGGTTCCGTTACTATTATACGAATAATAAGTACCGAAAGCGTCACGATAAAGGAACGCATCATCGAAATAGGCATAATTGACCTCATATTCATAACACAGCTCAGTCACAACGCTCATATAATCTTGTTCAGCCTTTATAGAACCGAGCAGCGATTGCCATGTTCCGCTGACTTCCTTGTTGAATTGAATCACTTTAGTCTGAAGGATATTCTGGTAGTCATCTATAAGATACACCTTCATCCCGTAAAAACGATGGCCGTCATTGCCGGAAGCCGAACAATCCGCCTTAGAGTTTGCACCGAATATCAGCACATCGCCGGCTTTACCGTTAATAGAATGTTCTTGAGATGCTGTAACGGCGAGATCGGGATCACCCTTAAATCGAAGCAGATAATTCGCGCCGTTTTTCATGTTTGACACATTATTTTTCTGAGAGTATTTCCAATATTTTGACGGAACCGCTTCATCATACCAATAAAATGAAGAGTTTCTGGTTAAATTGAATTTGGTTGGAGTCGCACCCTCTGCTATCCAAATGGCATCCAAATAGTATACACCTTCGCCTTCAAACAATCCGATCTGCACAAGTATCTTTGAGGCGTTTTCGGGGAGCGAAATGGAAGCATTTAAGATTCTCCACTGATTATCGGTAGTTGTGAGCGAAACGCTTTGAACCTGTGCTAACTCATTTTTTTCTTCATCGAAAGCTATTATTTTTATCATTACAGCACCGGATAAGAGTTCATCAACAACACTTATATATGCAGACACTGTATAAGTTTTGCCAGGCGTCGGCGAGAACCAATGTTGATCATAAATTGTTCCTTGGATTCCTTTTGATCCGCGTTTTTCGGTATTATTTCCGAAGCCTTTTCTTTCGCAGGAATATCTATCAGCTATCTTATAGCTCGGATTGTCATATTTCACATCCCATCCATCAGACGATGGTCTCACAACTGAATAAAAATTATTAACTGACGAAAAGGTATTGGAAGCAAAACTGCGAGTGTTATTCAGATCGCCGGTTTGGTTGTATCCGGTCGTTGAAACATCTTCACCGTTTACAGTCTTATTGACCGCTCTGCCCGAATTATCAAATGCTATCGTCAATTCATCGCCCGACTTGTTCTTTATCAAAGTATCGCCGGTGCGATATTCAAATGTCAGATAATCGATCAAATCGTGCGCTAAATCACTTGTATGTGACGATACCCTTGAAACCCTGTAAAATGTTCCGCCCGAAGCTGCTATTGCTTTGTATTCGAATTGCACTACTGAAAGATCCAGTTTTGTTATCTCAGTAAGCAATCCGGCTTCATTATAGCTGAAAAACGTCTGATTACCTTCCGGATAGGTTATTGCAATCAAATTCCCCGATTCCGCCGCATAAGTGAAGTCAATAATTCTTCCGTTCGGATCAACAATTTCCCTCAAAGTTTTATTGGTGTTATAGACAAATCTGAGGCTTTTGCCCGCTCCGTCAGTTACACTCGTGATTTGTTTGCCCGTATAGTTTACGGTGATAGTGTTTCCGTTCTGATCCTGAGTTTTTACCAAATAACCGTTTGAGTTAAAATACTTTTTGCTGCCGTCTTCAAAGCTCATAATAAATCGTGCATTTGAAGAATTCGCGTCATAGTTCAGCACAACGCTGCTGTTGAATTCACATGTAAAGCGGTTCGCCGTAGCTGTCTTTTGGAAGAAGCGAACGGTTCCGTCAGCGTCAATATACTTATACGGATACGCCGCCAACTGCTCACTTGTAACTGCTTCGATCCGCTCGAAAACATTCAAAGAGAATCCGCTGCCAACCTTCATATCAAGGAAAGTTCCCGAAGCATTTTTGCTGTCGGTAGAATAAACATGCGATATGCCTACGGGGGCAACAAGACCGTTTGTTGACATATCCTCATGAATATATGTCAGACTTCCGTTATAGGTATTGATGTATGCTGTACCTGAATCGCCGAGCGAAACGGTTTCATAATCCCAGTAGCTTTCAACGCCCGAATTGTTAACATAATTTATCGTTACGACCGGATAGTTTGAAACGATATTTCTTGAAGCATAGAAAGAGGTCTTTTCGTTAACGCTCTCATCCGATGAAGTAAGAACCAAGCCGTTATTCTCACCGTCTTCATACCATTTCTTTGCTATTTTCGTTATATCGAGATTGTATTCAGCGCTCATACCGCTGACGAATTTAGTATAATCCACAATCGTCATTCCGCTCAATTCGGAATACGGCTGGTTTCCCCAATTTATTGTTTTAATATCCCACGGCAGCTTACATTCATATACATTCATGAACGGCGCATCATCACCGAAGCTTCTCGACCAGTTTTGGATAAGCTTTATATTAGCATAAGTGATAACACTCAAATCGGGCAGAGTCGGTAAATCGTATTTAATATATGTACGGTATATGTTTTTGCCGTCTTTACCTATCTCGATCTGATAATCGGTGTCATAATTCCTTTTTGGATGGTTTTGGTTAACATGGACGTCGTGTACGGCATTTCTGCCCAAATCAAGCACAAAAGTGGGATCGATGACAACAGGAAACTTCCTTCCGAAAGAATTGATCCAGCCGGCGTCTGCGTCTATGGTAAGGGTATAATCCTGTCCGGTTTCCCCTGAAATATTCATTGTTACCGCATCTGAGGTTTCATTGTCTGCGTCAAACATATAAGGAGGAAGAATGGACATAACAGGATCCGTGGACTCCAAAGACTCATATATATCTATGCCGCCGTTCTCGTTTTTAACCGGAATATATGTTCCGAAGTTTATAGAAAACTGATATTTATAGTCATCGGCTTTTTTCTGAACAACTATGCTTTCTTTAACCATTGATGAAGAAACTTCGTATTCAAGAGAAGCGTTCTCAAAAGCGCCTGTATATGAAATTGCTCCGTGTTTAACATTAGTTTTTAGTTTCGCTTCATAATCTTCATCTGCCATATTATCATTTGCATTAGCTTCAATGGCAGAAGCCATCCGAGAAGAAACAAGTTCAGACGGCTGCGCTATGGCCGCAGACGACATAACACTCCGACCCGTATCCTTTGCACCGAAGGAGATGACGTTGTCGCCCTTGGTTATAGTTATTCTCCCCTCTCCGATATCGTCCGGAAATGTGACGGGAGTAGGAGTTTTGGATATTGAATATTTAGAGTTACTCGCATATGCATTAACATTTGCGTTCGCACTCATAACAGCCGTACCGGCATTGTTTCTGCTGATAACAGGAGTGTTATCGACATCTCTCCACTCGCCGTTTCTTATATAATGAACGGGCTCACTATATACTGCTGCGACAAAAGAGCCGTCTTCACGGCGAAAATGCTTTGTGTATTCATCCCTGAGGGTTTTCTCTTCCCCGATAATCTCGGGTAAGTATTTCTCTGCTGCTTGTGCAGTTGCAATTTCTTCAATATCGCTATTGTTGAGTTCTGTGGCGATTGTTGACAGCGGAAGGACTTGGAAAACGGCTATAACAGCCAAGGAAAAGGCGATTGCTTTTAATAAAAATTTTGTCTTTTTCATTCGAATTCCTTTCGTTTTACATAAAAAACAAGAGGCACCCTTGAGCCTATAAGTAAAACGGTTTTCAAAAAGTGTCTCTGTTTTTGTCACAGCTTACTTGTATTCGGTTGTTGCTGTTTCGGTTACGGTATCTGCCGGGCCGCCGGAGCCATACACGACAAATTCGCTCGTCACTCTGTATGTGCCTTTGTCGGACAGCTGAACGCTGTGTGTTCCGTCATAAACATTGTCATATCTCACGTCAATCCACTTATTATTGGTTTGACCGATATCGACCCTGCTCCAAAACAGACCGAGAACCTTTTTCTCAACATAGGTCGTTATGATGGCCTTGCTGAAAACACTTCCATCTGCTACATAGCTGTTTGTTGCAGTCAATTTGCCCGAAGAAGATACTTCAGCATGGTTTGATACTCTTACCACATTATTAAAGCATGGTTCGACCGTCTGTGCAGCCGCAAAAGCCGAAAAGGCCGACATTGCCATAATTAAAGCAATGACAGCGCAGATCGCCCTTTTTGTTACTTTTATCCGCATTTTGTTCACCTCCTCTCCCCATACACACATACAACGCAGCAAACATCAATAATTGGACAAAATATAATAATATTTTTTAGTTATGTCATTATATGTTTTGCTGTTATGAAGAAGGAAAGTGTACGATTTATCTGTTATGCTATTGTATGTTATATATATCTGTTAGCTCTCTGTACTCTCTCTGTTTGTTCTGAGAGATGTTAACAGTAGTGATACAGTTGATTAAACAGTTTTGATTTGTTTTGCATCTATCTGCATTCTGTTTGCTTATGTCTGTATTTGTTTGTCTTGTTTGTGTTTCTCAGCAGCTAACTGAAACGCTGCCTCAAAACCCAAACCCCAAGGAACGTTAGGCTTTGGGAGTGAAGCTGGGAATGCCCCATAGTGCAACAGCGTTTTTCAAAAAAGGGCGCACTGCCCTCTTTTGGGTTTACTGTTACACTTTGAACATTCCGAACTAAAAGAATCAAACCCCTGAGGTATCAGGAAGATCGTTCAGCAGGTAACGGGATACGAGTCCTCGCCTCTCCAATAGCTGCCCTGAAGAGCTGTAATCAACGATTACAAGAGAACAAGCGCCCGGCATAAGCCACAGCCCAAGGAACCGGTAAAAGTGATTTACGCGGTTCAACCACTCCGCACCTTTTATTTTGTTTGCCTGACCTCCGCTGTTGCCGGAGGAAGAGTAGGTGCCAACTCTCTGACGTCCGTCAATCACAGTTACCCATTGCAATTGACGTGCCACCCCAATTTGTCCGCAGCGGCTGAGGCTCACCGAGAGTTCTTGTTTACTGAGAGGGAACTACCGCTTCTAAGACCTCTCCCTCTGTCATTGCGCCGAGCAACAACAGAATGTCAGGGCTATCAAGGCAGAAATAAGTTCGGTTTCGCTGACACTGTAATACATATGAACTTCTTTGATCCGACCGTTTTTGTAACTGTTCACAGATGCTTTTAAGACGGCAAGCGAATCGACTGATAAGTCTGAGAGCTTAATGGGGTTTTCTCTGTTCTTTATAACACTCACTCTTGATTTATTAAGATTATTGATTGGTCCCGATAGCAATGTTGATAAATTGTTTATCTCGCTGTCACTCATGTCGTACAGTTCTTTCGGTTTGCCGGAAGAATTAATTATAAAAGATACTGACATTTACCACCCTCACTTAAAACATAAACTTCTTTTGACACTCCCACAGCTTACGCAGTGGGCTTTCTTATCGTTCTTTTCTGTAATTAGGGGAAAATGCCCCTATATCCGCCGAGCGTCTCTTGAAATCATCCATAATCTCTCGATGATTCTTTTCCTTAAAACGAACGTATTCTTTGATAATTTCGATTTGTTTTTCTGAGACATTATGCTGCTTCATTTCTGTGTACCAAGGATTTTCGACCCGCGATTTCATGCGTACCCCTTGCTTGGATAAATTCGCCAACCTTTCTGTTAATTTTGGGTGTGAAAAATGGAGGGCCAGCGCCTCTTCAACGGCATCGCTGCGGTATGTTCCTGTCTTTTGCATATGTTCAGAAAACTCTTTATACAACTCGCCGATAATAATCACCTCTTTTGTGTTTCATGGAAAGTATGTAAGATCGTAGTGAAAAAAGCGATGTGATTGTTCGGCACATAAAATATGTAAGATATTAAATGAGATGGTTATTTCTGTACAAGGAAACGCTAATATGGGTTCTATTATAAGGAGCGAAAGTGTTACAATGTATTACAATTTTATATTTTTGTATCACATTTGCACTTTTCTGTTGACAAACTTATGAAATGCGGTATAATAATAATGTAGGTTATATGTGACAAAAAGAGCATATATTATACCTGCATTTCCCCCTGTAAGGATATGGAAGTCGGAAAACAATAAAAAAACAGGACGTACTAAACTTATGGTGATTCCGATAAACTAAGAAAGGAGGTATTATGGCTACAATTTCAACCAGAGTTGAAGATAATGTAAAAAAAGGAGCGGAAGAAGTTGCTGATGCAATCGGAATTCCGCTAAGTACAGCCATTAATGTTTTCTTAAAACGTTTTATTGCTAATAATGGCTTTCCGTTTGATGTCACAGCGCAATCAAAAAAACAAATGCAACCCACTATAGACTTAGACTTTTTAGATGCGTCGGTTAAAAGCGCAATCGCCGATCCGAATAACTTAGGTTTATCGCATCAATTCACCTATTTAGATCCAACATCAAATGAACCGATTACCATTCGAAAGGAGACCCGGTGATGTTATGCTCAACTCCTATCCTTATGGTTATGGCCGGCCCAAACGGTTCGGGGAAAAGCACAATCACAGCAGGATATCAAACTATAGGCGAGTATGTTAATGCGGACGACATACAGAATCACCTTAGCTGTGATGCACTTAAGGCTGCCATAATCGCAACAAATACGCGAGAATACCTGCTCTCACAGCAGAAGGATTTTACCTTCGAAACGCTTCTTTCAACTGAAAGAAACTATGATTTGATGCAAAGAGCAAAGGAGATGGGGTACAGGGTTATATGTATTTATGTTCTAACCATTGACCCCAAAATAAACATTTCACGTGTAGAACAGCGAAAAAACAAAGGTGGACATTATGTACCACCTGAAAAGGTTACGCAGCGCTTCCATCGTGCAATGTCATTGTTTCCTAAACTTTTTGATGTTTGTGACGAATGTTATGTTTATGACAATTCTCCGGAGCGTGGCTGTGGAGAACCCTCAATGATTCTAAAGTGGCGGTATGGTGTTCTTGAATATTTGTCAAATGACATTTGGTCTGTGGAAATGTTAAAAGACCTTTGTGCAGGAAAATACCTGTGCAATCAATAACAGATAAGGGGACCGGTTAGCGTACATTTTGTATCGCCAACCGCTCCCCTATTTTTTAAGTTAAGCGCAAAAAACAGCAGATTGCAGCCACTTGTTCCTCGCTATATTTTCTTTGTCGTGAATGTAGAACTTCTTTGTGATGGCATCGGTCGAGTGTCCTAAATAAACCGCGACAGAATCCGAATCTAACCCTGCTTTGATTAAGTATGTAGCAAACGAATGACGCAAAGAGTGAACTCCGGTCCTGCCATTTACTTGAAAATCGCACCTATTAAGAATTGAACCGAAAGTTTTATAAATTCTGCCGGGAGAAACCGGGTTGTGATTTTCAGTGGAAACGACATATTCCGAACCATCGCTTTTATTTCGCATCCTGATTAAAGCGTCTTTGGCATAAGGATGCAGCACGATAGTACGCTCTCCGCTCTTTGACTTCGGCATATTTTGTATCCTGAGACTGTAATCAACAGTACCGTTCTCTTGCACAACGCCCTGAGAAATTGTCTTGCCAACGTGAATGGTGTTGTTTATGAGATCAATGTCGTCCCATGTAAGAGCAAGCAGTTCCCCTACTCTGAGCCCACTGTAAGCTAAAACCACAATGGCATTTGCGTATTTCAACGTACCATTATCTGAGCAGTGCGTTGAAACAAGCCTTATTTGCTCCATTTCTGCGGGCGTAAAGCACTTTATATGCTCTCCGGTATCTACTCTTACCCTTGGCTGTTCAACGCCTTCTAAGGGGCTATACAAGCTTCCTGTGACGGTCTTATAAAAAGCAAAACATTTTGACAACAGCAAATAGGCTTTTTTCACCGTTGATTCGGATAATCCTGTATCCACTAATTTATTAATGCAGTCGATAATATCAAAAGTGCTTATATCTTTCATCAGCATATCGCCCAATTGCGGCGACAGGTTTTTCTTAAAGGTAGTAACATATCTAAGGTAAGTGCTGTCTTTAACTTTTCTCTTGCAGACTTTTTCAAGATAATCGGCGCAGAACTCATTGAAAGATACATTTTTGCAGTCGGAAGCTTCATTTTTGTTTATCCGCTCTATATACTCGTTGGTTTGCCGTATGAACTCATCACCGTTAACAAAAGCGTCTCTTCTGGTAACGCCCCTGATGTACTTTTTATGCTGCTCATCGTTTTCATCGAGATATCGCACCTCCAGATACCAATAGCGATTTCCGTATTTATTTTTCTTCGCATAGACAGATCCCTTGCCGAGTATCTGTTTGATCATCAACAATCACCTTCTATAGACATATCTCTTTAGTTGTGATTGTATTCTTATTACTTGACACCTTACATACCAAAGCTCCGACAATCTTCTGACAAAAGTTCGTCAAAATTTACGAACTCATCAAAAAATGCGAATTCAAAAAAGGGACCATTGATACTCCCACAGCTCACGCAGTGGACTTTCTTATCGCCTTTTCTGTAAAAAAAGACTGAAATAAAAAGAAACTTGACGAATGCATAAAAATGGTATATAATGAATACACCGTTTGACGTTTGAAGTTGTGTGCAAAAAAAGTTCGGCAAAGTTCGCAAAACAGCCTAAAATTCGGCAAAAATTCGGTAGTTTTGGTGCTAATTTAGAATTTTGCTTGACTGCTGCAAAATGCATGTCAGAAAAAGAAAAACCCCGAAAGCCTTGATATACAAGGATTTCGGAGCTATCACTCTGGAGGTGCCACCCAGATTTGAACTGGGGAATCGAGGTTTTGCAGACCTCTGCCTTACCACTTGGCTATGGCACCGCACTATTAAATTATGCACGGTATACAAAAATGATACCAAAAAAATGGAGCGGATGACGAGGCTCGAACTCGCTACCTCCACCTTGGCAAGGTGGCGCTCTACCAGATGAGCTACATCCGCAAAGTTGGTGCCTCCGGCCGGAGTCGAACCAGCGACACGTGGATTTTCAGTCCACTGCTCTACCAACTGAGCTACAGAGGCAAAAGATGCAGTCTGCATAATCTGACTATGCAGACCACACAATGGCGACCCGGAACGGGCTCGAACCGTCGACCTCTAGCGTGACAGGCTAGCGTTCTAACCAACTGAACTACCGGGCCATTGGTGGGAACAACAGGGCTCGAACCTGTGACCCTCTGCTTGTAAGGCAGATGCTCTCCCAGCTGAGCTATGCTCCCAAAAATCGCCGCCTGCGTGTCAAGCGGCGAGACTTATGATACTACACTTGCGAAGAATTGTCAAGCCTTTTTTTAAACTTTTTTCAATTTTTTTGCAAGTCGTTTTTATGACTTTTCCCCCGCCAATTCGAGTATCTCGGCGGGCGTAAAATGATATTTTTTGTCGCAAAAATGGCAGCAGACCTCGGTGCCGTCCTCCTTTGCCATCTCCTTCAGCTCATCTTTGCCGAGGCTTACGAGCGCCTTTGCAACCCTCTCCTTGGAGCAGGTGCAGCGATACTCGGGGCTTGCCTCGTCAAGCAGCTCAAGGTTGAATTTGCCGAGCACGCTCCTGCAAATATCCTCGGGAGTCATGCCTGAGGTCAGCATCTGGGTGACCGAGGGGATGCCCTTTATGCATTCCTCAACCTTATCTATCGTATCGTCCATTGCGGTCGGGAGCAGCTGGATTATAAATCCGCCCGCAGCCTTGATCGTGAGATCGGGGTTGACGAGCACACCGAGGGCGCAGACCGTCGGGGTCTGCTCACTCAGGGCAAAATAGCTCGTGATATCCTCGGCTATCTCGCCCGAGACGATAGGCACTTGGCCGATATAAGGCTCTTTGAGACCGAGGTCTTTCATCACGGTGAGGCTGCCGTCCCTGCCGACCGCACCGGCAACATCGAGCTTGCCTTTTGCATTCAGCGGTATCTCCACCACGGGGTTCGCAACATAGCCTCTGACATTGCCGCTGCTGTCGGAAACGGCAATCAGAGTGCCCGCAGGGCCGTCGCCGCTCAGGCGCAGGGTGAGGCTGTCGTCCTCCCCTTTCAGCACCGCGCCCATCATTGAAGCGGCGGTCAGGAGCCTGCCGAGGGCTGCTGAGGTCACGGCGGAGGTCTTGTGTATCTGCTCCGCACGGGCTACGATGTCGGTCGTATCGGCCGCAATAACGGTCAGGTCGCCCTCTGCGGATATCATTCTGACGAGTTTACTCATAGAAATCACTTCTTCTTTGCTAAAAATACTGCTTTTTCGCTGCCCGGGCGGACGGGGTCGAGGGTCATGTCGTCAAACACGCCCATCACTTCAAAGCCCGCCTGCTCGAGCCAGCGGGATATATCCTCAAGCGGATAGGAGCGCTCGGTTATATATTCGCTGCTGCGGTAGTATGCGCCGTCCTCTTCTTCAAAAAAGTCGAGCGTGATATCAACGCTGCCGTCGGATTCGTTATATGAATTCTGCCACACGCAATAGAGACTGTCAAGGTCATAGACAAAGGCGTTGTCGGCAAGGATGTTTTTATGCTTATACGGCGTATTGACGTCAAAGGCAAACGCGCCGCCGGGAACCATAAAGAGGGAGACCCGCTCGAAGGTGCGCTTCACCATTTCGGCATCGTCAAGATGATTGACGCCGTCGAGCACGCAGAGAGCGAAATCGACCGTGCCGTAAAGGTCAAGCTCGTCCATGGACTGATTGAGCAGCAGCAGCGAAACGCCGCTCTCGGCAGCCTTGCGCCGCGCCTCATTGAGCATACCGACGCTTATATCCACGCCGATCACGTCATATCCCTTTTTCGCCGCCTCTATAGAGATGCCGCCCGTGCCGCAGCCGAGGTCGAGCAATATCCCCTTCTCCTTGCGGCACATCGAAAGAAGCCCGCAAAAATATTCCGCGCGCTTCTCATACTCAACATTATCCGTCAGGCTGTCGTAAAAGCGGGAGAAAACATCGTAGGACATTACTCTTCCATCCTTTTGAATATTTCATCGTAACCGTTACAGCCGTATTGAAGCGAGCGGTTGACGCGGCTGATGGTGGCGGTGCTGGCGCCCGTGGCGGCGACGATATCGCTGTAGACCATCTTTTGCCTGAGCATTTTTGCCACCGCGATGCGCTGAGAGAGCGCCTTTATCTCGGTAACGGTGCAGAGATCCTCAAAGAAATCGTAGCATTCGTCGACCGTATTGAGCTTGAGAATTGCCTTAAACAGGTAGTCAACGTTTTCGTCTCTTAATTTATCGCTCAAAATATATCTTCCTTTCGCTACGCTTTTGTGCTTTACTATTTTAACATACAAGCGCAAAAAAGTAAACCGTATTTTAAAGAAAAAAGCCTCGGGAATCTCGAGGCAGGAACGCAAAAGAATTATTTAATCTTTTTGCCGTCGACAAACGCTTGACCGACAACGTCGCCGAGGCAGATATAAGTGCTGTGGACGCCGTCATAGGTTATCGCTTCGAGCTTTGAGGGGTCTATCTTGCCGCCCTCGTCAAGGATGCTCTCATCGGCGCAGACATTGACTATCTCGCCGATAACATTGCCGTCCTCGTTGAATTTGAGCAGCTTGCACTCGAGGGTCATGGGCAACTCGCTGATAACGGGGGCATCGATAAATTCGCTCTTGACGGTATGGAAACCCGCTCTCTCGAGCTTGTCGGGCGTATCATTGGCGGAGACTATGCCGAGATAATCGCATTCGACGACGGTCTTTGCCGTTGCGAAGCTGACGGTGAACGCCTCTTTGAGCTTGATATTTTTGACTGTCTTGTGGCTGTGTGAAAGGCAGAGCATAATCTGACCGCCGTCATATACTCCGCCCCAAGCGGCGTTCATCACGTCGGGCACGCCGTTCTCGTCATAAGTGCCTATCATAAGCACGGGCATGGGATAGACCCAGGTCTGTTTACCGAAATTTTTTCTCATATTTATCCTCCTTTTCGCCGTCGGCGTTTTATATCTATATTATACCCGCATTGCGGCAAATCGTCAAGCAAAAAGGAGGTGCGCCGCAGCCGGAGGAGTGAGGGCTGCGGCGCCGGAGGCAATTCATCAGTCGTCGCTCTTTGCGCCGCTGACGATGTTGTAGTAAGCGTTTGAAGTTATACGGTATATCAGCGTATAGAGCAGTGCAAAGGCCGCGAAGCTGATAAGAGTGGTGAGCACAAAGAGCATGACATTGTGCAGGGCAAAGAGGGTGAGCAGGCGGCGGATTATCGGGAACGCGAAGGCAAGATGCATCCCCGCAAAGGCAAGGGGCAGGAAGAATACGGTGAGCAGCTGTGAATTGATGCTGCGGCGTATCTCATACTTTGTCATGCCGACCTTTTGCATTATCTCGAATCTCGACTGATCCTCATAGCCCTCGGATATCTGCTTGTAGTAGATGATGAGGACCGCCGCAAAGGTGAACACAAGGCTGAGCAGGATACCGATGTAGAAAAGTCCGCCGTATGAGCCGTAAAAATCATCGGCATCCTCGGCTCTGGACTCAATTGAAACAGATTTATATTTTGCATCCCCGTCGATGCTGTCCGCAAAGCGGTCGATAAGCTCCTTCGTGAGCTTTATCTGACTTTCGTTATCAATGCCGGTGTCGAATTCATATATCCACTTGTAGCCTATGAGCTTTTTTTCGGTCTCGGGGAAGCTCGACTCGATGTCGGAGAGCTTCGGCATGATTACGGTGATACTCGGCACCATATTTGCCTCCTGCTCGCCGATGACATTGAGTCTGCCTTCCTTTGATTCTCTGACGGAGAAGTTTTTGCCGTCGTTAAAGGATATGACATTCTCGTCATAGCTGCATCTGTAGGTCAGGAGCATCACTTCACCGGGAGCGAGCTGCAAATTATCGCCGGTATTCTCGTTATAAAAATCGACATCAAAGAACCATATGTCGCGGATGTCGTCGTAGGAATAATTGCCGATTTTGAAGCTCTCGTGATCGCAGACCATATCCGTGCCCACAGGCAGAGCGGATACATAGGCGTAGGGAGCTTGATTTATATTTGAGGGCTTCGCTCCGAATTCAACGGAGTTCTTGTTGAGATAATCCCTGATGATAGAAATGTTGCTCTCGTCGAGCTGCTCGGGTTCCTCGACCGTCGCTGTGACGCATATCTCCCTCGGGTAGCGGCTGGTAAGCGAATCCTCGGCGCCGAAATACAGACATGAGGAGGACGAGATCATAACAAGCACCATTGTTGCGAGCACGCAGATCGAGGCGAGACCCGCGCCGTTGCGCTTCATACGGTATACCATTGAGGACACCGAAACAAAGTGGTTTGATCTGTAGTAATAATCCTTGTTTTTCTGGAGCAGGCGACAGAAAAGCACAGAGCCGGATATCATAAGGAGATAAGTAGCGACTATGACCATGACGACCGCCACAAAGAACCATACAAGAGCCTCTATTGGGTTATCAATGCTGACCGCAAGGTAATATGCGGCGCCGAGGAGGATAACTCCGAGCACGCCGAGCAGCCAATTCGCCTTAGGCGCTTTTTCACCCGAGTTTTCGCTCTTTATGAGGTCGACCGCACTTGAATGCTTAACTCTGATCAGAGCATTGAAATAAAGCAGCACAAATATCAGGGCAAATATGCCGACAGTCATCAGCACACCCGAAAAATCTATCGAAAACGAGTAGTCGGCGCTGCCGTTCATTATGAAGAACAGACCTATTTCGGCGAGCTTTGAGAGGGCGATGCCGAAGAAAAGGCCGCAGGCAAGCGAAATGCCGAGGATTATAAGGCATTCCCACAGGAGAATGACGGCAATGTTATTCTTGCCCATTCCGAGAATATTGAAGAGGCCGAATTCCTTCTTCCTGCGGCGAAGCAGGAATGAATTCGTATAGAAAAGAAAGATGACCGCGAATATTGCTATTACGAATGAGCCGAGACGCATCATAACTCTTATCGTCTCGCCGCCCGGGAGCTGCAAGATCGCTTTGCTCAGGCCGAGGAAGGTGATGATGTATTCCATTGCCACCATGCCGATGCAGGTGAGGATGAACGGCAGATACAGCCGCTTATTCTTTCTTATACCGTCGGCGGCGAGCTTCGGATAGAATCCTTTTTTCATTTTGCTTCACCGCCCGTCGCAAGCATAGTCAGTGAATCGGAGATCTTCTGATACATCTGCTCATCGGTGGAGTTTCCTCTGTATATCTGATGGAAAACCTCGCCGTCCTTGATGAACAGCACTCTGCCGGCAACGCTTGCGGCCTTGACCGAGTGGGTGACCATGATTATGGTCTGACCGCTGCAATTAAGCTCCGCAAACAGGCGCAGCAGCTCGTCGGTGGCTCTTGAGTCAAGCGCACCCGTCGGTTCGTCGGCGAGTATCAACCTGGGATTCGTGATTATCGCTCTTGCGACGGCAGCCCTCTGCTTCTGACCGCCCGAACTCTCATAAGGATATTTCTTAAGCAGGTCGGTTATCATCAGCCTTGAGGCGACCGCTCTGAGACGTTCGTTCATCTCTTTATATGACTTGCCCGCAAGCACAAGGGGCAGATAGATGTTATCCTCGAGTGTGAAGGTGTCGAGCAGATTAAAATCCTGGAAAACAAAGCCGAGATTATCTCTGCGGAATGCGGCGACATCGCCCTCCTTTATCTCGCCGAGCTCCCTGTCGTCAAGCTGAACGCTACCGGCGGTCGGCGTATCGAGAGCGGCAAGGATATTCAGCAATGTGGTCTTGCCCGAGCCGGACTCGCCCATGATAGCGACGAATTCGCCCTGCTCAACGCTGAAGTTGACGTTTCTCAGCGCCTCGACCTGATTGCTGCCGAGTCTAGATGAATAAACCTTTTTAAGACCTTGAACTTTAAGAATGCTCATTGGTGTTTCCTCCCTTTTGTTTCTGACAATATTCTATCAGAAACGGGAAACGTAACGCCATAGAATCGCCTTACATTTCCCGAGGTAAATCTTACGCTTTTGTAAGAATTATTCTTTTTTCATCTCATATTGCTCAAGGTCAAGGCGTATCACCGTGCCCTTGTCAAGCTCGGATTCGGCGCTGATGCCTACCCCGAGGTTATCGCATACGCGGCGGCAGAGATAGAGACCGATGCCGCTCGCTTTTTTATCACTCCTGCCGTTATAGCCTGTGTAGCCGTTCTCAAATATCCTCGGCAGATCCTCGGGCGCAATGCCTATGCCCGTGTCCTCAATGCAGAGGATCTTCGGCCGCTCAAGATATATCTTCACGCTGCCGTTTTTGGTGTATTTGAGTGCATTCGAGAGTATCTGCTCAATGACGAACGACAGCCATTTCTCGTCCGTCACGATTTGAAGCTCAGTCGGCTCGTATTCGAGCCTTATGCGTTTGTCTATAAATTCCGATGAAAAACGTCTGACGCAGCCCTTGATGATATCGTCGGCCGAGCATTTTCTGAACACATAGTCGTGCGACGGCGAATCAAGGCGTATAAACGCCAGCACCATATCGACATATTGCTCTATCCTGAAAAGATCGGAGGACAAACGGCGTGAGAACGGGGAATCCTCCCCTTGCAGAGTCAGCCGCATTGCGGCTATAGGCGTTTTGATCTGATGTGCCCACACGGTGTAATACTCGACCGTATCCCTGTAGCGGATGTCATTCAGATTCTCAAGGTCGGCAAGCTCCTTTTTGAGATTGCCGATTATCTCCTGATAATCATGCTCTATGATATCGCCGCCGTCCGGCAGCTCGGTTATCATGGCGGCGGTCAGCTCCTTGACGGTGCAGAGCTGTTTATGCCTGCGCCAAACGGAAGCAAAGTCAAAAGCCACAAACACCGCGCCGAGTATGGCGCAGAGCACCGCTGGATAGATAACCGCCCCGAGCGGCAGACGGTATAATCCGAAAATTATTGCAAATATGACGCAAAACAGCGCGAATGCAACAAGCACCTTGACCCGCTGTTTAAGATAAGCGGCAAAAAGCCTCATACTCTCTCCTCATTCGGTAATATAACCGACTCCGAATTTAGTGGCGATAAAGCTGTCAAGCCCCGCGGCGGCGAGCTTCTTCCTGAGCCTGTTGACGTTGACGGTCAGCGTATTCTCATCGACAAAAGAATCCGTCTCCCACAGCCGCTCCATCAGCCTCTCACGGCTGACGACCTTGCCCTTATTCTCGATAAGGCAGTGCAGGATCCTGTATTCATTCTTTGTCAGCGGTATCTTCTCGCCCTGATAGGTCAGAGAATTATCGCCCGTGTCGAGGAAAGCGCCTCGGTGCTCAAGCACGGGAGCGCTCTCGGCAAAGTCATATGTACGCCGCAGCAGCGCCTGGATCTTGGCGATGAGCACGTTCATATCAAAGGGTTTTGCGATAAAATCGTCGGCGCCCATATTCATGGCCATGACGATATTCATATTATCCGCCGCGGAGGAAATGAAGATTATCGGCACGCTGGAAAGCCGACGTATCTCGGAGCACCAATGAAATCCGTTAAAGAACGGCAGGGTGATATCGAGCAGGACTATGTGCGGGCGAAACTCCGCAAATTCGCTTGTGACGGCTCTGAAATTCTCGACCGTGCGGGTCTCATAGCCCCATGCGGCCGCCTGACGGGCTATAGCCTCGGCAATGCCGGGGTCATCCTCCACTATAAAAATTTTATACATTATATATAATTCTCCGTTCGGTCATTTGCAGCCGAAAATACTGCATTTATAAGCGCAGCCCGTCGGTGTAGCGGCGCAGCCGCCCAAAGCGGTCTCACGCAGCTCGGGCGCAAGCCTCTTGCCGACTTTATACATAGCCTCCGCCATTTCGGAGAAGGGCACGACCGCCTTTATGCCGCTGAGCACGCTCTCGGCGCTCGTAAGGGCGTTCGCCGCACCCGCCGCATTTCTCGACTGGCAGGGCACCTCAACAAGCCCCGCTATCGGATCGCAGACAAGACCGAGCATATTTGACAGCGCTATCGACGCAGCGTCAAGACTTTGCTGCGGAGTGCCGCCGAACATTGCAACGGCAGCGGCGGCAGCCATAGCCGAGGCCGAGCCGACCTCCGCCTGGCAGCCCGCCTCCGCGCCTGCGACGGAAGCGTTACGCATCAGCAGGCAGCCTATCGCCCCTGCGGTAAAAAGTCCGTTGAGGACAGTCGCTTCATCAAGCCCGAATTCCTCCTCGAGCGCAAAAAGCACGGCAGGAAGCACTCCGGATGAGCCGGCTGTCGGCGCGGCGACGATAACGCCCATCGAGGCGTTGACCTCGGGCACGGCCTGCGAATATATCAGCGCCTTGGTGAGCACCGAGCCGCAGATCGACCTGCCCGCCGCCGCGTGAGCGCTCAGCTTCGCAGCCTCGCCGCCTATCATGCCGCCCCTCGACGGCAATATCTCGCTCATCGGCTTATGAGCCGAGTCACGCATAATGTCGAGAGCTTTTTTCATTTTTTCCTCAACCGTCTGCGGGTCAAGCTCGCCCTCCGTGGATTCACGGCGGCGCATTACATCCGCAATTGTAATATTTTCGCTGCCGCAAAGCGCAAGCAGCTCTTCGGCGGTCGTAAATTCCATACCGTTACCTCCTGATAAGCATTATATCGTCCACGAGCGAGGTCGCCCGTATCTTTTCGACCGCTTCGGCGGTTATCTCTTCGTCGGATTCGACTATAGTATAAGCCCTGCCGCCCTTTTTCTCACGGTAGACGCGCAGGAAAGCTATATTCACGTTATTATCGTTGAGCGCCGCTGTTATCGCAGCCACAACGCCTGGGTGATCCTCATAAACGGCTATCAAAGCGTGATATTCGCCTGTGAACTGCACCTTCACTCCGTTGATTCGGGTCAGCATGACCTTGCCGCCGCCGAGGGATTCGCCCCTGACGGTGAGCCGTCTGCCGCCCTCGCCCGTCATAACGATATCAACGGTATTCGGGTGGATATCAGTTTCGTTTGTGTTCTCTTCAAACGAATACTCTATCCCCGCCTTATCGGCATATTCAAATGAGTCACGGATACGCACGTCATCCGTCGCAAAGCCCATTATGCCGCCAAGCAGCGCCCTGTCGGTGCCGTGGCCGTTATAGGTCGCGGCAAAAGAACCGTAGAGGATGAATTTAACGCTCTTTATCCGCTCGCCGAGCATTTTGCCCGCAAGCAGGGCGATAGAGGCTGCTCCCGCGGTATGCGAGCTTGAGGGGCCGACCATATTCGGGCCGATAACGTCAAAAACGCTGATAAAAGCCATTTCACAATTCTCCCGATATTAATATGATTTCATTATAATTTATGTTCCCCCGAATGTCAACAAAATTAAAGCCGCATATAATGGCCGTGAAGGAGGTGCTACCCATGCCGAGTATTTATTTAAGCCCGTCCACACAGGAATATAACACGACCGTTTTGGGCAACAGCGAGGAATACTATATGAACCTCATCGCCGACGCCATGGAGCCTTATCTCGCCGCAAGCGGCATACGCTTCGGCAGGAACGACCCTACAATGACGGCTCTCGACTCCGCAAGGCAGGCAAACGAGGGCGGCTATGACTTCTATCTCGCTTTGCATTCAAACGCGGCGCCCGACCCGTACGCCGGCACCGTCAGGGGTGCGGAGATATATTACTACCCAGGCAGCCGCGAGGGTCAGCGGGCGGCGACGATATTCGCAAACAACTACAAGGAGATCTATCCCCTGCCCGACAGGATAAAGATACTGCCCCTCGGCACTTTTATCGAGCTTAACAAGACAAATATGCCCGCCATCCTCTTTGAGCTTGCGTATCACGACAACCTGCTTGACGCTTCGTGGCTCTCGCGCAATATAAATGAGGTCGCACGCAATCTCGCCATCTCGGTCGCCGATTATTTCGGGGTCGAATTCGTCGATGTGCGCTACTTCGGCCAGGCGGTCATATCCACCGACGGCGGAGCGGTAAACGTGCGCGAAAAGCCGGACATCAACTCCCCCATCGTCGCAGCCCTGCCTGACGGCACGGTCGTCAAGGTCTATGAACGGGTCAACGACTGGTTCCTTATTGAGGACGGCTCGACCGCCGGATTCGTCAACGCCGAGTTCATCCGTCAATTGTAGGATTGATAAAAATTACTCCGAAAACCACAATATCTTTGGGTATTATGCAGAATTAGCCCAAAATATAAAAAATGTCTTGATTTTTAACCGAATGTTAATTATAATTGAATTGTATTTTTCAAGCGTCATTTTTTGTATTTTTCGGTGAGGATGTGATTGCGATGGAGCTTCTGGAGCAGAGAATTGCCGAGCAGGGCAAGGTTATTGGCTCGGACATTATAAAAGTCGATATGTTCCTCAACCATCAGATAGACGTGGGATTGCTGTGCGAGATCGGCAAGGAATTCCGCAGGCTTTTTGCAGCCTCAAACATAAATAAAATAGTTACGATAGAAGCCTCAGGCATAGGAATAGCGTGTATAACTGCACAATATTTTTCTGTGCCTGTTGTTTTTGCCAAAAAAGGCGCTCACAGGAATGTGGGCAACAATCTCTACACCGCCGAGGTCCACTCCTTCACCAAGGGCGTGACCACCACCATCGGCATATCAAAGGATTACCTCAATGAGGGCGACCGTGTGCTCATCATCGACGACTTCATGGCAAACGGCCAGGCCGTCAACGGGCTGATAGACATTATCACTCAGGCGGGCGCTTCGGTCGAGGGCATAGGCATCGTGGTCGAGAAGGGCTTCCAGCCCGGCGGCGACGAGCTTCGCAAAAAGGGATATCATCTCGAATCTCTGGCAGTTATTAAGTCCATTGATGACGGTAAGATCATCTTTGGATAATATAAAAAATTTTTGGAGGTAAACAAAAATGAAGAAGTTCGCAAAGATCCTCGCAATTCTTATGGCTCTCGCCCTTGTTTTCAGCTTCGCAGCTTGCGGCGGCAAGGATGACGGCAATAAGGATAACTCCACCAGCGCTCCCGCAGCAGACGTAACCAAGTCGGCAAGTGAGCTCACGGTCGGTTTCATCTTCCTTCACGATGAGAACTCGACCTATGACCTCAACTTCATCAACGCAGCTGAAGCAGCTTGCAAGGCTACCGGCGCAAAGATCATCAAGAAGACCAACGTCCCCGAGAACAGCGCTTGCTACGAAGCAGCGGCAGACCTCGTTGACAGCGGCTGCGACATCGTCTTCGCCGACAGCTTCGGCCATGAGGACTTCATCATCCAGGCAGCTAAGGAATTCCCCAACGTCCAGTTCTGCCACGCAACCGGCACCAAGGCTCACACCGAGAATCTTGCTAACTACCACAACGCTTTTGCTTCCATTTATCAGGGCCGTTACCTTGCAGGTATCGCAGCAGGCATGAAGCTCAACGAAATGATCGCTGCCGGTCAGTTCAAGGCTGAAAAAGCCAAGATCGGCTATGTCGGCGCCTTCACCTATGCAGAGGTTATCTCCGGCTATACTTCATTCTATCTCGGCGCAAAGTCAGTTTGCCCCACCGCTACCATGGAAGTTATCTTCACCGGCAGCTGGTATGACGAGGCTGCTGAAAAGGAAGCTGCCAACAAGCTCATCGCCAACGACTGCAAGCTCATCAGCCAGCACGCTGACTCCATGGGCGCTCCCACCGCTTGCGAGACCAAGGGTATCCCCAACGTTTCCTACAACGGCAGCACTCTTGCAGCTTGCCCCAAGACCTTCATCGTTTCCTCCAGAATCGACTGGACTCCCTACATGACCTACATGATCGAGTGCGTTGCTAACGGCAAGGCTATCGACGTCGACTGGTGCGGCGGCATCACCGAAGGCTCCGTCGTTCTCACCGACATCAACGAAGCAGTCGCGGCTAAGGGCACCGCAGAAGCCATCAAGGCAGCTGAAGAAGAGATGAAGGCCGGCACTCTCCATGTATTCGACACCGCTAAGGACAACTACATCACCGTTAAGGGCGAGAAGCTCAGCTCCTATATGGCAGACGTCGACACCGACGCTGACTACACCGCTGACACCGAGGCTGTTTCCGACGGTTACTTCCACGAGTCCGAGTACCGTTCAGCTCCGTACTTCAACGTACAGATCGACGGCATCACTCTCCTCAACAGCAAGTTCTAATTCCATATAACATTACGGGCGGAGCATGATCTGCTCCGCCCGAATAAATTTAATATTTACCGTTTTAATTTTGAAAAGCCGATTATCACGCCTAAAGCTAATCGGCTTTTGAGATTTAAAAGTAGGAGGAACCAAAGTGGGCACAAACGCTGCAATTGAACTCAAAAACATAACCAAGACCTTTGGGCACGTCGTTGCCAATAAAGACGTCTGCCTGACCGTTAACCGTGGCGAAATCCTCTCAATCCTCGGCGAAAACGGCAGCGGCAAAACCACGCTGATGAATATGATATCCGGCATTTATTTCCCCGACCACGGCCAAATATTCATCAACGGCGAGGAGGTAGTCATCCGCTCCCCCAAGGACGCCTTTGACTACAAGATAGGCATGATACATCAGCATTTCAAGCTCGTCGACGTATTCTCGGCGGCTGAGAATATCGTGCTCGGTCTCGACGAAAAAGAGGGCTATAACCTCAAGCGCTCCTGCGCCAAGATAAAGGCCATCAGCGAGCAGTACGGCTTTGAGATTGACCCCAACAAAAAAATATATGAAATGTCCGTCTCCGAGAAGCAGACCGTTGAGATAATCAAGGTGCTTTACAGAGGCGCGGATATACTTATTCTGGACGAGCCTACCGCCGTGCTCACCCCGCAGGAGACCCGCAAGCTCTTCGCCATCCTGCGCCGTATGCGCGACGACGGCAAGGCGATAATCATCATCACTCACAAGCTCCACGAAGTGCTTGCCCTCTCCGACAGGGTATCCGTCCTGCGTAAGGGCGAATACATCGGCACGGTCAAGACCTCCGAAACCAACGAATCCCAGCTCACCGAGATGATGGTCGGCAAAAAGATAAGCCTCAACATCGAGCGCAGCGAGCCGCAGAACCCCGAAGCACGCCTTGAGGTCAAGGATCTAAGCTGCGTCAACCGTGAGGGCACAAAGCTGCTGAGCGACGTCACCTTCACCGCTTACTCCGGTGAAATCCTCGGCATCGCGGGCATTGCGGGCAGCGGTCAGCGTGAGCTGCTCGAATCCATAGCGGGTCTCCAGCCCGTCAAGGAGGGCAACATCCTCTACAACAACCCCAAGAACGGCAAGATAGACAACCTGCGTGACAAGACCCCGCTCCAGATAAGAGAGCTGGGAGTCCGTCTCTCATTCGTACCCGAGGACAGGCTCGGTATGGGTCTTGTGGGCAACATGGATATCGTTGACAACATGATGCTCCGCAGCTACCGCAAGGGCAAGACCTTCCTGCTTGAGCGCAAGCAGCCCAAGGATCTAGCTCAGAAGATAATCAACGACCTCGAGGTCGTCACCCCCGGCGCAAGCACCCCTGTCAGACGCCTTTCGGGCGGTAACGTCCAAAAAGTGCTCGTCGGCAGAGAGATTGCGGCCTCCCCGACCGTATTCATGGCAGCTTACCCCGTCAGAGGCCTTGACATCAACTCCTCCTACCTTATATATAATCTTCTCAATAAGCAGAAAGAAAGCGGCGTCGCCGTTATATTCGTCGGCGAGGATCTGGACGTGCTGCTTGAGCTGTGCGACAGGATCCTTGTCATCAACTCAGGCAAAGTGACAGGCATTGTCGACGCCCGCACCGCCACCAAAGAAGAAGTCGGACTTCTTATGACCAAAAATGACGGAGGTGAGAACCATGAGCAAGCCGAATAAGCAGCATCACGAGCCGCTCTTCCACATTGCAAAGCGTGCGGCCATCCCCTTCTGGCAGTCATGGATAATCAGAATTCTCTCTATTTTAGCCGCGCTGATAGTCTGCGCCGTCGTCACCGTGCTGCTCACGGGCGAGAATCCCTTCGCTATCTACGCCACCATGTTTGAGGGCGCATTCGGCACAAAGAGAAGAATTTGGGCGCTCATGCAAAATCTCGCAATGCTCCTTTGCGTTTCGCTTGCCGTTACTCCGGCTTTCAAGATGAAATTCTGGAATATCGGCGCCGAGGGTCAGGCGCTCGTCGGCGGCCTTGCCACTGCGGCGTGCATGATACTCTTCGGCGACCAGCTCCCCTCATATTTCCTCATCCCGCTGATGATAATCACCAGCATTGCGGCGGGCGCTGTTTGGGCGTTTATCCCCGCTTTCTTCAAGGCGAAGTGGAACACTAACGAGACTCTCTTCACCCTTATGATGAACTACATTGCAATGCAGATAGTTTCATTCTTCTGCTACAAGTGGTCAAACCCCAAGGGCTCGGGTCACATCGGCGTCATCAACGCTTCCACCAATGCGGGCTGGTTCCCCAAGATCGGCGGTCAGGCTTATCTGCTTAACATAATCATCGTCGCAGTGCTGACGGTCGTTATGTATATCTATCTCAAATACAGCAAGCACGGCTACGAGATCTCCGTTGTCGGCGAGAGTGAAAATACCGCAAGATACATCGGCATCAACGTCAAAAAGGTCATAATGAGAACGATGCTTCTCTCCGGCGCAATATGCGGCCTGAGCGGTCTGCTCCTCGTTGCGGGCACCGACCACACCGTCACCAGAGACACCATAGCGGGCAGAGGCTTCACCGCAATAATGGTTTCATGGCTGGCAAAATTCAACCCTATCTATATGGTGCTGACCTCCTTCCTGCTCGTGTTCCTTGAGAAGGGCGCCGACGAGATCTCGACCAGATTCGGCCTCAACGGCTCATTCTCCGAGATCCTGACAGGTATCATCATATTCTTCATCATCGGCAGCGAATTCTTTATCAATTACACCATCAAGTTCCGTGAGTCCAAAAAGGAGGCGAGCAAATAATGATAGTTGCATTCATTCAGCGTGCAGTCATGCAGGGCATCCCCCTTTTGTTCGGCTCAACGGGCGAAATAATCACCGAGAAGGGCGGCAACCTTAACCTCGGTATCCCCGGCATCATGTATGTCGGCGGCATCTCGGGCGTTATCGGAGCCTTTGTCTACGAGAGCTCGGCGGCGGAGATTAATCCGTTCCTCTCCGTGCTCATTCCCCTGCTCGCGTCAATGTTCGGCTCTCTTGTGATGGGTCTTATCTATTGCGTACTCACCGTCACACTAAGGGCAAATCAGAATGTCACCGGCCTTGCGCTGACCACCTTCGGCGTCGGCTTCGGCAACTTCTTCGGCGGCTCGCTCATCAAGATCACGGGCAGCGAGCTCCCCTCGATAGCCCTCACCGCAACGAGCAACAACTTCAAGACCGAGCTTCCCTTTGCGACCAAGCTCGGCTGGTTCGGCGAGGTGTTCCTCTCCTACAGCTTCCTTGCCTACGCCGCGATCATAATCGCCCTTGTCGCTGCCTATTTCTTCTCCCGCACCAAGTCGGGTCTCCAGCTCCGCGCAGTCGGCGAGAACCCCGCAACAGCTGATGCCGCAGGCATCAACGTGAGCAAATACAAGTATCTCTCCACCTGCATCGGCAGCGTGATAGCGGGTCTCGGCGGCCTCTATTACGTCATGGATTATGCCTGCGGCGTTTGGTCAAACGACGGCTTCGGCGACAGAGGCTGGCTCGCCATCGCCCTTGTCATATTCGCCGTGTGGCGCCCGAATATCGGCATACTCGGCTCGATACTTTTCGGCGGACTTTTCATCATCCACAACTATATCCCGAACCTCGCATTCGAGACCCAGGAGCTGCTGAAGATGACACCGTATGTTGTCACCATCGTCGTGCTCGTGGTGATCAGCATGAGGCAGAAGAGGGAGAATCAGCCCCCCGCAAGCCTCGGTCTCTCGTATTTCAGAGAGGACAGATAACCTTTTCGGCGCAGTCAGGCATCGGCCCGGCTGCGCCTTTTCATTTGTAATATTCCCCTGCCGTTTGTCATAGTATCTAATGATATAGCGAACGGGAGGGCTGATATTGAAAGGTTTAGTTGAGCAGCGGGCCGTGGAATTGGCCGAATATATCGTCGCAAACCGCACCACCGTCAGAGCCGCCGCAAAGAAATTCGGTGTGAGCAAATCAACGGTACATATGGATATAACCGAGCGGCTTCGGAAGCTGAATCCGCCGCTGTACTCCGAGGTACGCACGGTGCTCGATATCAACAAGGCGGAGCGTCACATCAGGGGCGGCATGGCGACAAAAGAAAAATATTCTAAATAATTGCCGCAGATTCTGTTGAATTCATATAAAATGTGTGTTAAAATTAACAGGAATGGGGCAACCCTTATCTTATTGAAAGGAACGATAAAATGAAGCAACTCAAAATTGGCATCATCGGCGCAGGCCGCATCGGCTCGCTTCACGCAAAGTCGATCACCTACAACGTGCCGACCGCTACGGTCGTCGGTATCACCGATGTTTTCAGAGCGAACGCCGAAAAAGTCGCTGCCGAGCTAAATATCCCCGTCATTTATGACGACTATAAGCAGATGCTCGCCGACCCCAACGTCGAAGCAGTGCTCATCTGCTCCTCGACCGACACGCACGCCGATATCGCTATCGAGGCTGCCGAGGCAGGCAAGCACATCTTCTGCGAGAAGCCGGTTGACCTGACCCCCAAGAAGGTCAACGCAGTTATCGCCGCCGTCAAGAAGGCGGGCGTCAAGCTGCAGGTCGGCTTCAACCGCCGCTTTGACCACAACTTTGCAAACGTCAGAGCTATGGTCGCCGACGGCAAGATCGGCGACGTCCACATTGTCAAAATCACCTCGAGGGATCCCGCTCCCCCGCCGGCAGAGTATTCGGCAGTCAGCGGCGGTATGTTCCTCGATATGACCATCCATGATTTCGATATGGCTCGTTTCCTTGCGGGCAGCGAGGTCACCGAGGTCTATGCGAACGCGACCTGCCTTGTTGACCCGGCTATCGGCGCGGCGGGCGACGTTGACACCGCGGTTATCAGCCTTAAATTCGCAAACGGCGCAGTCGGCGTTATTGACAACAGCAGACGTGCCGCTTACGGCTACGACCAGAGAGTCGAGGTATTCGGCAGCAAGGGCGCGGCTGTCGCCTCCAACGACACGCCGACCAACGTCGTCTTTATGGGCGACGAGGGCGTAGTTGCCGACAAGCCCCTGTATTTCTTCCTTGAGAGATATATGCAGTCTTTCAGAGATGAGATGCTTCAATTCGTGGAAGCGGTGCTCGAGGATAAAGCCACCCCCACCACCGGTGAGGACGGCCTTAACTCCATCCTTGTTGCGCTTGCGGCGAAGAAATCAGTCGCAGAGGGCAGACCCGTTCAGCTCTCCGAGATGAAATAATTAAAAAGAACGGCAGGCTGTTGTGTAACGCAACAGCCTGCTTTTTGCTTTAGTAACTCATATCAGAAAACGCAGACAACCTCCGTGCCATTAACAAAGTAGCAATTATCTGCCAAAGCGTTCTCTGAGCCAACCTTTTTCATTCCGTTATCTTTAATCCCCGAGGCATATAATTCAGCCATTTTTTCATCCTTCAAAGTAAGTCTGATCTTGGCGGATATTTCGTCGGAGGACTGAATATCGCTTTCTATGTATACATTTGCCAGCCAGCCGGTTTTGTAATCGCTGCGGAAAAGCTCCTTACCGTCTTTATCAAAGCCTTCGACCTGAGCCTTAAGCCGATCGGATTTATTCGGCACGGCATATTTGCCTTTATCGGCATCGCCGGTGCCCTTTGGGGCGGTCATGACCGCAGCCTCGCCGCCTGCCATTCTATAACCGAAAAGGCCTTTTGACAGCACTATCAGCCAATCTTTTTCGCCGTATGTGAAATTGACGCTGACCCTGTCGGTAGAATAGAAGTCCGACGAGAAATGCTCTGCCAGCGGCGTACCCTGATAATCCTTCTGCCCCTCGGCGAACTTGCCGTCATCAATGCGGTACTGTTCGCCGCTTTTGATATATACATATGGGCTCTGAGCGATTTCGGACGGTATTTTTGCCGTCACAGACGCAGAAGATTCGGCTTTCTGCTGTCTTCTCGTCGCTAAAACAGTAGACGATGAAACGCTGTCCGGCTCGCCGCCCGTTTTCTTTTCAGTGGGCATTTCGGCAGACACGGTTTCGGAGACGGCTTCAACGCTGCCTGTTGAAGTCTCGCTGCCGGTGGTTGACTTATCATCGTTATTCGGGTTATGCGAGCATCCGAATAAGCATAACGCAAGAATTAATACAATAGCTGTTTTTACCGTTTTCATATTTTCACCTCTTATATTTAATAACTGCCTGTGCGATTGAATATCCCCCCGTTCGTGGTTATCCACCAGCCTCATTCCTCGGAAAAATATCCTCCCAATTAAAGAATTTAACCGTTGCGAGGATTTCACGCAGATAATTTGACGGGATTTCATAGAACGGAACCGCCGCACCGATATGGTGAGCCTTGAAGCCGGCGCCCGTCGCATAGCGGCTTGCCCGATAAATGTGAAACCGAGATGTGACAAAAACTATCTCATCACCGCCCGGCAAAGAGTCGGTTATGTGCTTGGAGAATTCAAAATTCTCAAAAGTGGAGGTCGATTTCGATTCCTCGATTATCATCCCGTCCGGCACTCCCTTTGAGACAAGATAACGCTTCATTGCGGTCGACTCGGGGATATCCTCCTGCGCGCCCTGACCGCCTGAGACTATCACGGGCTTGTCGGGATGCTCGGCGAAGTATTCCGCCGCTTTATCGAGCCTGCGGGCAAGCTTCGGGCTCACCCGTTCGCCGTCGATGCCGCAGCCGAGGACTATGATAGCCTTTTCGCTGCCGTCGGCATTATCCCTCGCACCGCAGGCAAAGAGCGCGCAGCCGAAAATGAGCGGAGCAACGATCGCCGCTGTCGCTATGATACGCAGCACTTTGCCTACCTTGCCTAAAAGCACTCCACACAGGCAGACAAAGGCGGCATAGACAAAATTTAATATAACGCCGACGCTGAAATTGGCGCAAAACAGCGTGATAATCGCCTGAATAACCAGCACTGCCGCAAATACGAAGCAAAGCACCCTTGCCGCTTCCGGCGCAGTGACCCGCGCTTTATCATTGCTTGGTTTCATGGAACACCTCTTTCACGATCGTCCGATCAGCCTTGAAGTTTGTCATAATTTTCTCGGCTTAAATCATTGCGAAGCCGCTCGCGGGCTTCTTCATAGGATATTTCACCATTATCAAATGCTTCCTTGAGTTTAAGCGCCCCGGCGTATCGCCATTTCATAAAGTCAACCAAATCGCGATCCTCTGTCGGGCCTTCTATCTTGAGCCAGTAATACATATCCTCAACTATACTGTCAAATGCCTTGTGCTCGCTGCTCTCTACCTCTTCGCGGGACAGCGGATAATCATTCTCTATGATATCCCAGAGCTTTTTCTGCAAATCGGTATAAATCTGCTTATTATATGCTTTCTGAGCGTCAGACAGCGACCGTGACTTGTCGGTTCTGATATATCCGTAGTAGGCTTCGTCGAGGCTTTTCAGTTCACTCTCGACATCGCTCCTTGAAGAATACGAACCCTTTATTTCATATGAAAACCGACCGTCAAAAACGGTTTGATCGTTCGATAACGTCGGCGCTTCGGTAACAGTAATATAATTATAACGCAAAGCGGAAATGTCAAGCAATGTTGTTGTGCTCCGCTCATCATTCTTTGAGCCGTTTAATGAGCAAGAGCTTAAAAGAAAGCAAATCAACACCAAGCCTAAAACTACATATTTCATGGCTTTTCTCTCCGCTAATAATTAATTCCGCTCAGGTTGCTCACGCTGACGGTTTCCTCGGGCATTTTTGTTGTCGCTTCTTCGGTCAGCTTGGCTTCTTCCGACATTTCTCTGTTATTCTTCTCAACTGCATCGCGATACCAAGCGTCATACTTTTTGTGCTCGTAGTCTTCACCGAAAATCTCAACAAAAAGCTCCTCAATCTGCCTGTCAAAGTGATATTTCCTATTAAGCTCTTTGTGAAGCTGCTCTATTTTTTTATCTTGAAGCTCATTAAATTGCTCAAGCAGCTCCTGCCCCGTAGCGCCACCACCGTTAATTGAATCCCTGTCTACATTCTCCCACTTTTGCATAACACAAATCTGTAGAAGAAATCCAAATTTTGATTGCCCGCGACTTTTAATCACCTCGCCATAATCAAGCCCCTTGCTTTCAACTAGATTTTTCATATACAAACTTTCTCGGTAATATTTATTAATTTCTTCATCATATTCTTTCATTTTTTTTGCCGATATGTCATATTCGATTCCCTCAACTTCAAGTTTGCATACAAGTATTTTCAGCACATCGTAAATCAATTTATCTTTATCGGTAAGCCCTTCCGTAAAATAATATATTACCTGTCTGCGAGCTATTGTGTAATAATCGAAATCAGAGGTTACCTCCGGTATTGTTTGATATAGATGTTTTACATAGGAGCGAGTAGTGCGCGAGTCATCAAACACTTCACCCTTGTTGTGTTTTGTAACCGCAAAAGCCAAACCGATCAAAGCCAAAAGAAGCAAAGAAGAAACTATTACGATAATTTTCCTTTTTGTTTTCATATTAATAAGTACAAAGCAGTCGGTAAAACTGCTTCCAACTCCTATCATATATTTAACAATTAAAATTATTCCTTCACGGTCAAAAGAATCAACAAACCATAGGAATCACCACCTTACAACTATAGCATAAATAATCAGGGCTATAAAGTCAACAAATATTCTTGACATTTACATATATTTCATACTTTATTAACATTTTTCAGCAAAAATATTCGGTATGATTTAAAGCGATAAAGCCTCCGACGTTACTGCGCCGAAGGCTTTATTATCAGTCATACATAAGGATCTTCTGCGGTTCGCCGAGATAACCCCCGCTTATCACACGCTCAGTTTATTGAGATCGAATATATGCATTTCGGTCTCGTTAACCAAGCCCTCGGCGGTACCCGAGCCGACATTTTTGATAACGCTGATGACCGTGTTGTTCCCGGCAAAAGATGCGTCGGCGACATTTGTATCGCGCAGACCGTCGATAATGCTGAGCGTTCCGCCGTCTCTCTTATAGAACCAAAGCGCCGATGCGGTGCACGAAACGGCATAATCGCCGAACAATTTCGCCCCGTCAGGGAAAATATCCGCCACGGCGGTTTTGCCGTCGCTAAGGTCGATGATCCATGTTTTTTGCGAGGAATCGCCTCTTGACGGGTCCTTTGTCTCGACATAGAGGGCGTAACCGGCGGCGCAATCCTTTAACGTGTAGCTGCCGTCGCCCAAGGCGAACTCCGTCACCTTGCCGCTCGCAATATCATATACGCCGAGGGTAGTTTTACCGCCCTTATTGACGGTGAAAACGGCCTTGCCGTCACCCGCGCACACTTTGTCGCCGCCCTCGGATATCGTCTTTGTCTCCTTGGTCGTGCAGTCATAGGCTTTAATGAGCGAGCGTGTATTCTCGCCGCCGATGTCAAAGCATTCGTCCCAGAACAAAACTCCGTCGGAAATGCACGGCTCACCGACCGCAGAATCATTGCCGAGCTTGGTTATCTGAGTTATCTCTTTTGTCTTATAATTCATGCAATAGATGTTGTGCGCGGAATTATAGATCTCGCAGTCGTTCCATATGAGCCACTTGCCGTCAAACCGAATGCTCTGAATATCGCCGAGCTCGTGCGTGCTCTCAAAAATGTTATCATATTTGCCGCTGCCGATGTCATATGAGATCAGATAACGGCGGTCGGTCTCCGTCCTGTCCTCGGTCGCAACTGCCATTACCAGCTTGCCGTCGAGCAGCAAGGGTGACGACACGGACTTGAACGGAACTTTGACAGTCTCATAATCAATTTTCAAATCCGTCGAGGCGGAATTTGCCTGCTCCGTCGTGGTCTCCGGCGCGGCATCCGTGCCGCAGGACGCGAGAAATAAAAACATAAGGGCTAAAATCAATGCAGATACTCTCTTCATGTTATCTCCTCCGTTTTTTGATATTGAATTTATCTTTTGTCCGCCGCCCGACGCCACATCGGAGACACCCCCTGTCAAAATAAACGTCTTTGCAATTTCAGTATATATAATTTAATTTGCTAAGTCAAGTAACATTTTTGTAACCTATTGATTATTTACCGTTTGTAATATTTTTTCATATAAAATATTGATGATGAAATCACTAAAGCCTCCGACGCTATTGCGCCGAAGGCTTTGATCTATTCAGATAGCCCGAGAGGTCGCCGAGGGTCAGGGCGGGTGTGCTGCGCTCGCCGAGGCGCAGATCGTCGATCGAGAAATACAGCCCGTTTTCGCTTGAAGCCGAGGAATATTCATAGCGGCGGGTGTTATAGTATTCGCACCGCTCCCCCACTTTACCGTCTGTAAAAAGCGCCGAAACGACCGCTTCACTGTCCTCCTGCGGAGAATAGACCGATGTCACCGTGCCCGCAAGCGAAATAAAAGCAGCCGTCCTGTCAACTGCGGTGCTTGCAAGGCTCACGGACTGCACGCTGCCGTCGGCGCAGGTCTGCATGGAGAGCACATATTCGGTCCCTCCCCCGTCGCTGACGAAGCAATAGCAGCGGTCGCCGCTGTAATATCTGCCGTCAAAGTCAACGCTCAGCGTTTTATCGGCTTCGGCAAGACGTTCAAGAAATATCTCGGGCGACATCTCCGTTTGCAGCGCGCAGGAAGAGAGATTGATCGCCGCGGATATCAGCAAAAAGACGGCGGTCACGGCACGGCGGCTCAATACTTCGCCCTCTTTTTGATATTCACCGCCGCAACTCCGCCCAGAGCGCCGCCGAGGGTCATTGCGCCGATAAAGGCTATCAGCCGCACGCCCGCGCCCGAGCTGAGCAGAGCGGCAGCAGCGGCGCAGGGCAGCGAGGCGCAAAGCCCCGCAAGCGCACCGCAGGCAAGCCCGTTCTTTTTAATAGGCTTCGCCGCCGCAAAGCCCGCAACAAGCCCCGAGAGCAGGGCGATTATCAAGCCTGCGGGGAAATATGCCCCCGAGCCTATGCCGCTTTTGAGCGAAGCGAGGGCAAAGGCCGCCGTAAAAGCAAAGAAAAGCACCGCACCTATCGCCGCACCGACGGCAATCTTCTTAAACGGAGAAGCCGACTGCTCCTCACGCCTCGCTTTTTTGGTTTTCGCAGGCATAAAAATACTCCCCTCACGTCATGTTAGTACATGATATGAGGGGGGCGAATAAATTATTCTCAGCTGTCGAAGGTGTCGTCCTTCTTCTTCTTTGATTTCTTTCTGCTTGCCTTGCTGTTCTCAACGGCTTCGTCCATCTTCTTTTTCTTCTCAGCCTCGGCAGCTTCCTTGGCGGCCTGTCTCTCAGCCTCCGCCTTCTCGGTGGCGGTATTGTTGGTCGAAACAGCCCAGCGGGTGATCTTCATCTTGTTTCTGTCCGCACCGGTCTCGATGATGATGGAATCCTCTTTGACGGTGACGACTCTGCCCATGATGCCGCCGATGGTGGTTATCTCATCGCCGACCTGGATGCTGTCACGCATGGTCTGCTCTTCTTTTTGCTTTTTCTTCTGCGGTCTGATCATAACGAAATACATAACGGCAAAAAGGGCAGCCATCATTACTATCATCATAATGGGGTTACTCTGCTGGGTTGAGGATGCACCGCCGGCCGATCCGCCGAGCTGAGCAAGAAGGGGGATAAAATTCATTTAATATGACCTCCAAAACATTATTGTAACAATTATACATTACAGCCGCTGAATATGCAAGCATTTTTTTGTTAATAAACTGATAATTCGCACCATATCTGACCGAAAAGGCTTAATCTGCCGTTGCCTGCGCCTTTTCTTTTATAGCTTCAAGCTCGGCGGCGTCCGCGCGCTCGCTCAGGGCCTGCATGACCTCGGCATGCTTCTCGTCTGTATAATCCCAGAAAAAGAGATACGGCAGGCAGCATAGCAGGTGCCCGACAAGGTCAAAGGCAACGCCCACTATCATGCACTTTGTACGGATGGAGTCAACAAAAAGGACATCCCAATCCGAGGTAAAGCCGTAGCGGTAGAAAAGCAGCGGGATTATAAGGCTGATGAGAGCCGAAATAGGGCTTGTAAACCAGCCTATGACCCCTGCGTAGTTCTCAAGACGTTCGCCGGAGAGATACATCTGATAGTCGTTGATTCTGACGTTCATATCCTCCTCGGCGAGCTTCAGGCCCGAGGCAAGCGCATCGCCGATGCAGAGCGACACAAGCATTATTGCGCCGCAGAGCTTGTAATTATCCTCAAAGAAATAGCAGGCGGCGATATAGCCCGCGCTCTGAGCCGCAAAGACAAGGCGCTTAAAAATCATCAGAGATTTATACTGGAAGCGCTTTCTTATCCACGGGGCGAGGAACGCGCCGGGGTTGCCGACAAAGGAGACGAGCATCTCGGTGAGGCTGAATACAAGGCCAAGCTCACGCCATGTGTAAATAAGGATAATAGTCTTGACCGCAAGGCCGCCGTTGCCAAGGGCGTCGATCATGCCGGATATTGCGTTTATCCAGCGGTATTTATTCTTCATAACGCCGCGTATGCCGTCCCAAAACGGGATATATTTTTTCTTCTCGATGGGCGGCTGCGGGATACGCTCCTGAATCGAGCCGAGGCCGCCGAACATCAGCACCGTGCAGAGCATCATCATTATGGGGATGACATAGCGGAAGGTGTTGATATTGGTGAGGCCGCCCGTGTAAGCCGTCAGCACCGGGATAAGAAAAGCGATAACGGAATTGAAGAGGTGGCTGAGCTTCTCGGGATAACAGCGCACGAGCATCCTCTCGTGCGGATTGGGCGAAATGGTGTTTGATATGCTGCTTGCGCCGCCGAGATACGAATACATACCGTAGAGCTGGAAGAGCAGGAAAAGCTGCCATATGCGCTCGGTAAGCGGGTTTCTGTAGAGCGGCAGCCAGCAGATGAGCAGCACGATTATCATACAGGGAATGACATTAGGGTAGGCAAAGAGCTTATATCTTCCGAATTTGGGCAGGAAGCGCTTGCGGATGAAAATGTTCCTTGCTCCGCCGTAGCCGGTGACGAGCCAATGCGCCGCAAAAATTTTGAGCGTGCTTTTCATATTGATGCCGGGCAGCTTATTGACATAGTCGGTCAGCGCTGCGGGGAACGGGATTATCCTTGAAAAGTCAAAAATGAGGAACAATATCCCAAGCCCGGTAAAGAAAAGATACAGCGTATAGAAGGCCTTCTCCGTCTTTTTCGGCAGGAAGCCGAGGTTGTCATTGACGACCATGCTCATTATGCTCCAGAAATATCCCTGAATCATAAAGAAAGCGCTGATAACGGTGAAGGTTAGGATGGGTATCTCATAGTAATACATGATGAGATAGCAGCCCGTACCGAAGGCGAGGTATCCGAGCACTCTTGAGAGAGCATAATCGCCGCCGACGGCAAAAAGCACCGAGATATATTCTTTATACGGCACATAGCGCCCCTCGGCTGGGATATTCCAATGCTCACGAAAATCCGAAAAAATACTCTTTATGCCGATCTTCTTAGATTTGCCCGACATCAGCTCTTGCCCCCTTCCTCTTGCTCCTCGGCGAGCTTCTCAAAATACTCCTTATGCAGGCGTTCATTTTCCTCCTGCTTGCGTTTGAGCCGCTCTTTTTTCTTTTTGGTCATTAGGAAATCCTTCCTAAACATCTTGCGGACAACATCAATGAGCACAAAGGTGAAGCTCGGCACAAAAATGAAGATTATCATCAGCACGACGACAAAATAGTTGGTGCCGTCACGCTCAAATTTCGCAATGAAAGCGGCGAGTCCTTTTTTCGGTGTCTCGGGAGATTCGTCCCCCTCCTCCTCTGCAGCCTGCGGAGTCTCCTCTGCGGCTCTCTCGGCGTTATAGGCTTCGCTGTCCTCGCGCACCGCCGAAAACACGGGCGGGACAAAGGAGAAGCTGTTCTCGCCCTTCGGCTGCCAACTGCCGCCGAGCGAAATATCGCTCTTGCTCGCTGCGCCGAGGTAGAATTCCTTTAATCCGCCGCACCTATAGAAGCAGTGGTGGCCGACGCTCTTAACGGAGGCTGGAATGAATATCGAATATTTCATATTGCCGCAGTAGCTGAATGCGTCGTCACCGATACTAACAAGACCGTCGGGCAGCGTAACGAGCGATATGCCGCTGCACTTAAAGAACGACATATCCCCTATCTCTATGACGCTTGACGGGATATCAATGCGCTGCAAACGGTCACACTTATAGAAGCAGTTATTCCCTATACGCTCGACGCCGTCGGGTATCGTATACACCTCGTCGCAGCTCCATGCCTTATCAACGGTCAGAGAATCCTCAGCTCTGTCACGCAGGATATAATAAGTGCCTATATAAGGGGCGGTAACGCCCTTTTCGAGCAGGTCGTCAAACATCTCGGAGGTGATATCGTCGCTGACCTTGCTCTTAAAATTCAGGAACATTGCCTCCTTGTCTGCACCGCTCACGCTCAGCGTCTCTTTAAGGTCAAGACCTATATTCCTGACCTCGCCGAACTGCTCGATATCGCTGTAGACTATCTGAGTGCAGCGGCATATCGGATAAAGCAGCATCTTCTTCATATCCTTGGTGAAGAGAATGCCGTCAATATCGGTGTAATAGGGGTTATCCTCATCGACATAGACCGCCCTGAGCTGCTTGCAATAAAAGAAAGCCCGCTCGTCTATATGCCTGACGGAGGCGCCGATATAGATGTATTTGACATACTCGTCGCTCACAAGCGTGTAATCACTGACGGCGACTATCGGCTTTGAGGTATCGGGGTCGTTGCCGTTTTTGTCGGTCACATAGTCGATATGTATCTCCTCGGTGGTATGATTGCCGTTGAAGCCGTCAAACACCCAGCCGTCGAAGCCCTGCCCGCCGATATCCTCACGATAAGCGTACTCAAAGGTATCTCTCGACACAGAGTTAAAGGTCATCCACACCGAAGCGCCCACGAATACGGTAAGCACCACGATGAATACGGCTTTTTGCCACTTTTTCATCCGAACACTCCTTTTCCCCAATCTGTTAGAGCATAGTAAACAAAAATATTATAATGTGTTAATAACTTTTTGTCAATAAGATAAGTTTATTTTTAGCATTCGGAATTAAAAAGAGCAGCCGAAGCTGCTCTGAGTTGCCAGGGTCAAAAAGTCAACAAAAATTTGCGTATCAGGGGTTTATTTAAGGCAATTCTTATCGAAGGACGGGTTGAAAGCATAGAAATTCTTGGAATTCAGCTTATCCGTCGCAAGGCGCATACCTTCGCCGAACCGCTGGAAATGGACTATCTCCCTTGCACGCAGGAATTTTATCGGGTCGCGGACATCGGGATCGTCGACAAGCCGCAGGATATTGTCATATGTCTTTCTCGCCTTTTGCTCCGCCGCAAGGTCCTCGGTGAGGTCACTTATCATGTCACCCGTGCTCTGGATATAAGCGGCGGTGAACGGCACTCCCGCAGCTGAGGCGGGATAAACACCGGCAGTGTGGTCAACGAAATATGCGTCGAAGCCCGAGCGCTTCATCTCATCCTCGGTGAGATTTCTCGTGAGCTGATAGACTATCGCGCCGATCATCTCAAGATGCCCAAGTTCCTCGGTCCCTATATCCGTCAGCAGTCCTTTCAGCTCGTCAAACGGCATTGTAAAGCGCTGGCTGAGGTAGCGCAGCGAAGCGCCGAGCTCGCCGTCGGGGCCGCCATACTGACTTATAATGAGCTTTGCATAGAGCGGATTCGGGTTCTTGATCTTAACGGGGTATTGAAGTTTTTTCTCATAACTAAACATCAGCAGCCACACTCCTCATATTCCCACGGCCACGGCCCTTTGAGCCATTCGACGCCATGACCCTCCGAAGTTGTCAGCGGGTAGAATTCATCTTCAAACGCTTTTCTCATCGTGCGGTACCTTGCCTCTATGCGGTTATGCTGCTCGACCATACGGATATCCCACGGGTGGGTATCGAGATAAAGGTGCATCTCCCAGAGGGTGAACTGCACGGCGCTGAGCCGCATGAGCGCTGTCTCACGTTTATTCATTTGCAGCACTTCCCTGCGAACGGTTTGCTGAGCACGGGGAACAGAGTGCCGCACTCGAGCGCCTTCATCTCGTCAAACATGGTGGTATCGGTCTGCATAGGCACATAAAGCATTGCTACGGTATAATCCGACGGCAGCGGCGAAACGGTGCAGGAGCACGGCTCCGAAGGGGTCTGGCGGCGCTGAGGATAGCGGTAGCCTGCGTAATCGGCCATATATATCATTCCTTTCGTTCTTGAGGACGTTGTATCCTCTGATACATAATATGCCGCAGGCTGTTTTTTGACATAGATGCAAAAGAGCGCCCGCGGCTGCGAGCACTCCCGAATCAGTATTTATATTCTGTATATCAGCGTGGGGTCGACATTGCCGCTCGCGGTATTGCGAATAAGCTCATCCGCCTTTGCGGGGTCGGCAACGCTGAGCACCATTATCGCCTTGCCCTGCTCTCTCGAAACGCAGGCATACATATATTTGACCTCTATGCCGTTGTCGGTGAGGATCCTCAGCGACTCGGAGAAGCCGCCGGGTCTGTCGTCTATGGCGACGACGAGCGCGTCGGTGACCTTACAGATGACGCCCGATTCACCGAGAGCATTTTTTGCCTTATCGGGGTCGCTGACTATCATCCTGAGGACTCCGTATTCATCGGTATCCGCAAGCGAAAGCGCTGAGATATCAATGCCGTTCTTTGCGAGCACTTCGGCGGCCTCCGAGAGCCTGCCGGGCTTGTTTTCAAGGAAAACCGAAATCTGTTTAACTAACATTTTATGCCCTCCTGTCAAATCTTTCGCTTATCTATAACTCTCTTGGCCTTGCCCTCGCTGCGGGCGATGGACTTCGGGTTGACAAGGTGAACCCTGACGCCGAGACCGAGCACGGAGCGGAGCTTCTCGGTGATGCGCTTCTCGACGACGTTGATGCTCTTGATATCGTCGGAGAACATGCTCTCGCTCATCTCAACATCGAGGTCGAAGGTATCGGTATTGTTGACCCTGTCTACAGTGATAATGTAATTCGGGGTTATCTCGCCGCTGTTGAATTCAAGCAGCACGCCCTCTATCTGAGACGGGAAGACGTTGACGCCCCTGATTATCAGCATATCGTCGCTCCTGCCGCTTGGCTTATTCATGCGGACATGGGTGCGACCGCACTCGCATTTCTCATAATTGAGCGAGCAGATATCCCTCGTCCTGTAACGGATAACGGGGAAGCCCTCCTTGGTGATCGAGGTGAACACAAGCTCGCCAGTGCTGCCGTCAGGGAGCTGCTCGCCGGTATCGGGGTCGATGATCTCAACGATGAAATTATCCTCCCAGACGTGCATTCCATTTTGGCACTCGCATTCGCAGGCAACGCCCGGGCCCATTATCTCAGAGAGGCCGTAGATATCGTAAGCCTTTATATGCAGGGTATTCTCTATCTCACGGCGCATATTCTCGCTCCACGGCTCTGCACCGAAGATGCCGACCTTCAGTGAAAGCTGATCGATAACGCCGAGACGTGCTGCCTCCTCCGCAAGATACATCGCATAGGACGGAGTGCAGCAGATAGCGGTGGCTTTAAAGTCGATGAGAGTCTGTATCTGGAGCGCAGTATTGCCCGAGGACATCGGGATAACGGTGGCGCCTATCCTCTCGGCGCCGGCATGGAGGCCGAAGCCGCCGGTGAAAAGACCGTAACCGAACGACACCTGAATGATATCGTCCTTACCGAGACCAATGCCGTTGAGCATTCTTGCAACACACTCTGCCCACATGCCAAGGTCATTATCGGTGTAGCCGACGACTATCCTCTTGCCCGTAGTGCCGCTTGAAGCGTGAACTCGCCTGATATTTGACATCGGCTCGGCAAAGAGGCCGTATGGGTAGTAATCGCGCAGATCTTTTTTATATGAAAACGGGAGCTTTGGAAGATCCTCGATGCCATGGATATACTCGGGTTTGAGGCCCTTCTCATCCATACGGTTACGGAAGCATTCCACTCTCTCATACATTCTTTTGACCTGCCACACAAGGCGCTCACTCTGAAGCTTTTTGATATCCTCGCGAGGCATCGTCTCGATTTCCGGTGTTCTGACAGACATATGCTTATTTCTCCTTGGATTTTTTCTTTCTGTTGCCGAGGCTGAGGAATACGCCGAGGGCGACCGACAGGGCGGCTGCCATCATCACCTGATACTCGCTCGGGAGCATGAAAGTGACGGTGTGCGCAGGTATCCAAAACAGCGGCACGGTCTTGAGCAGCGTGAAGCCGACGAAAGCCGACCAGTCGATCGAGCCTATAACGCTTTTCAGCGACGAATCCGCCTTTTTGCTGCGGAGCTCAAGCCATTTATCGCTGCACTTGTGAACTGCCATAAAAGTCGGGCCGAATGATGTATTCATCATCACGCTGGTGTAAAGCGCTCTGAGGAAGCTGCTGTCCCCGCCCGGGAGCAGCCCAGACGCCATCATCTGAGCGGCGGCGACGGAGAAAACCTTCATCATAAAGGTTATCCAAACGCCGATAAATCCCCAAATGACGAAGCGGGCAGCTATCTTGACGGGTACTGTCGGCGCGGAATTCGCAATATAAGCCGCTATCAGCTCGCCCGCCGTGGCAAGCAAAGCGAATTTTGCAAAGCCCATTAAATACGGATGAGCGCCCGAGAGGGATTTGAACACCGCTCTCGACTGCGGGATAACGAGCACGACGGCAAAGAGCAATATCGCCGCCGTTATGTAGCCGATTATCGCCGCTTTTTTGGCTGTGCTTTCTTTTTTACTCATATTTTTTCCCTCATCAGCAGCCGCAATTGTAACCGAGCTCAAACGCCTTGAGGTTGAGGTCAAGGAACTTTGCGGGGACGGTGTCCTTTATGGTCTGTATCCAAACTTCCTTTGAAATATCGCTGCTGCGGGCGAGAACGCCGATGAGCACGACATTGACCGCCTTTGCGGAGCCTGCTTCGAGGCTGAGCGAGAGAGCGTCAATGGCTATCACCTTTGCCTTTGCGGCAATATCGGCAACCAGCCCGTCGGGGTATTCGGCCGCGCCTATGATAACAGGCATCGGGGCTATCTCGCGGTCATTGAGTATGACAGTGCCGCCCTCCTTGAGGTAGGGCAGCGCCCTTGCGGCTTCGAGCTTCTCAAAGGCGAGGATCATATCGGCCTCTCCCCTGTCGATTATGGGAGAAAAGACCTTGTCGCCGTATTTGACATAGGTCACGACGCTGCCGCCCCTTTGGCTCATACCGTGGACTTCGGAAACTTTAACGTCGTAGCCCTCGCTGATGACGGCGTTGCCGAGAATTCGGCTGGCAAGCAGAGTACCCTGCCCGCCGACGCCGACTATCATTATATTCTTTGTATTCTGCATATCATTCATCCTCCTTGCTTATCGCACCGAACGGACAAACGCCGACGCAAAGGCCGCAGCCGTTGCACTGATTCTCGTCTATCTTAACGCAGCCGTTGTCAACCGAAATCGCGGGGCAGCCGAGCTTCATGCACTTCTTGCATTTGCGGCATTTCTCGGCGTTCACGGCGCAGTGGCCGGTATATTTGACGGTCTTGAGCAGAGCGCAGGGTCTCTGAGCGATTATGACCGACGGCTCGTCCGCAGCAAGCTCCTCCTTGACGGCGGCTTCAAAGCCCTTGAGGTCAAACGGATCCTCAACTCTGACTCTGCGCACACCGACGGAACGGCAGAGAGCCTCAAGATCGACCTGAACGGTCGGCTCCTTGCGGATTGTGAAGCCCGTGGTGGGGTTATCCTGGTGGCCTGTCATGCCGGTGATGGAGTTATCGAGGATGATAACGGTATTGTTGCCTTTATTATAAACGATGTCGATAAGACCTGTTATGCCCGAATGGATAAAGGTCGAATCGCCGATAACGGAGACGAGCTGCTTTGAGAAATCGCGGCCTCTCGCCTTGACCATGCCGTGGGCGGCGCTGACGGAGGCGCCCATGCAGATAGTGGTATCAACGCTCTTGAGCGGTGCGACTGCGCCGAGGGTATAGCAGCCGATATCGCCCGATACGGTGAGCCCGAGCTTTGAGAGCACATAGAACGTGCCTCTGTGGGGACAGCCCGCGCACATGACGGGAGGTCTCTTTGGCAGCGGCAGAGGCTCTGCGGCGGCGGTCTCCTCGCCGAGAACGACTTTAGCTATCATATTCTGGCTGTATTCGCCGAGCAGGGTGAAGTGATCCTTGCCCCTGACCTCAATGCCGAGGGATCTGACGAATTCCTCGATAAAGCCGTCAAGCTCCTCGACAACATAGAGCGTATCGACCGAGGCGGCGAAATCCTTTATAAGCTTCTCGGGCAGCGGATAAACCATGCCGAGCTTCAGATAATTGACCTTATCGCCGAGAGCGTCCTTGGAGTAAACATAAGAGACGCCCGAGGTGATAACGCCTATCCTGCTGCCGTTATCCTCAACGGTATTCAGTTCACATGTCTCGGCAAACTCGGCGAGTTTCCTGCTCCTCTCCTCGACCACGACGTGGCGGCCGATGGCGTTTGCGGGCATCATAACATTCTTCGCGATATTCTTAACATAGGGTTTAAGCTCGATATTCTCAGGCTCATGCAGCTCAACAAGGCTCTGCGAATGCGAAACTCTCGTTGAAAGCCTGATGAATACGGGCGTGTCATATTCCTCACTGAGCGAGAAGGCGAGCTTCGTGAAGTCACGGCATTCGCCCGAATCCGAAGGCTCGAGCATCGGTATCTTCGCCGCCTTTGCATAGTGGCGGGAGTCCTGCTCATTCTGAGACGAATGCATTCCGGGGTCGTCGGCGACACAGAATACAAGACCTGCATTAGCGCCGATATAGCTGACAGTAAAGACGGGGTCGGCCATGACGTTGAGGCCGACGTGCTTCATGCAGCTCATCGCCCTGCCGCCCGCTATGGAAGCACCTATCGCGGTCTCGGCGGCTACCTTCTCATTGGGCGCCCACTCAACATAGACGTCCTCATATTGAACCATGCTCTCGGTTATCTCGGTGCTCGGGGTGCCGGGGTAAGACGAAACGACTCTAACGCCCGCCTCATAGGCTCCCCTCGCTACGGCAGCGTTGCCGAGCATCAGCTTTTTCATATATATCATCCTTCCTTGATCTCGTTCTCTTTGGCTACAAGGCCGTCGGCGCAATATCTCTTACGCAGCAGCGGCTTCTCTATCTTGCCCGTCGGGTTTCTCGGCACATCGGCAAAGATTATCTTCCTCGGGCGCTTGTATCTCGGCAGGTCGAGGCAGAAGTCGTTGACCTCCTCCTCTGTGAGGCTCGCGCCATCCTTGACCTGAATTATCGCCGCGGAAATCTCGCCGAGCCTGCGGTCTGGCAGGCCTATAACCGCCACGTCGCTTATCGCATCGTTGCGGCGCAGGAAATTCTCTATCTGAACGGGGTAAATATTCTCGCCGCCCGAGATGATGACGTCCTTCTTCCTGTCAACAAGATAAATGAAGCCGTCGTCGTCCTCGATAGCCATGTCGCCCGTGAAGAGCCACCCGTCCTCAAGGACCTCTTTTGTGGCCTCCTCATCATTATAATAGCAAAGCATCACGCCGTCGCCCTTAACGGCAAGCTCGCCGACCTCGTTTTTGCCAACGGGCTGCCTGTGCTCATCGACTATCATGGTCTGCCAGCCATAGCCCGCCTTGCCGATAGCGCCGACCTTGTCGATATTCTCAACTCCGAGGTGGACGCAGCCGGGGCCTATGGATTCGCTCAGGCCGTAGTTGGTGTCATACAAATGGTGCGGGAATATGCTCTTCCAGCGCTTGATAAGGCTCGGCGGCACGGGCTGAGCGCCGATATGCATCAGTCTCCATTGGTCGAGCTTATAATCTTTAAGGTCTATCTCGCCCGAGTCGATAGCGTCAAGGATATCCTGCGCCCACGGCACGAGCAGCCAGACTATCGTGCACTGCTCCTCGGAAACGGTGTTGATTATCCATTTGGGAGCCGTGCCTTTAAGGAGCACGGCCTTGCCGCCGACAAGGAAGCTGCCGAACCAATGCATCTTGGCGCCCGTGTGATAGAGCGGCGGTATGCAGAGAAAAACGTCGTCCTTGGTCTGCCCGTGGTGCGCCTGCTCGGTCTTGGCGGCGTGCATGAGCGCACGGTGCGAATGAAGTATCGCCTTCGGGAAGCCTGTAGTACCCGACGAGAAATAAATTGCGGCGTAATCGTCGTCAGTCAGCTCGACCTTCGGCGCCTTTGAGCTGCAATACGTTACGAGCTTGTCATAGCTCTCAGCGTAGGCGGGGCAATCCTCGCCCGCATATATCCACATCTTGATACGCTTGACCTTGTGGCATATCTCCTCAACTCTGCCGACGAATTCGGGGCCGAAAACGATATATTCGGAGTCGGATTTATTAAGGCAATAGGCTATTTCATCGGCGGTGTAGCGGAAATTCAGCGGCACGGCGACCGCGCCCGCGCGCAGGATGCCGAAATAGATGGGCAGCCACTCAAGGCAATTCATCAGCAGTATTGCTACCTTATCGCCTTTCTTTATCCCTCTCGAGAGGAGAAGGTTTGCAAAGCGGTTTGATTTCTTTTGAAACTCGCCCCAGGTGATCTCTTTCCTGTAAGTCTCCGCTGCGGTGGACTGGGTGAGGGCGAATTCACGCCAGGTCATGTTTCTGTTATCCTCGAGCTTCGGGTTTATCTCCACGAGGCTCACGTCGTTTGGATAAAAGTCCGCATTTTTTGTCAGAATGTCGGTGATAGGCATTTCTTCTGCTTCCTTTCTTTGCCGGAGAGGCAATAAAAAAGCGCCCTCCGAGCTTAATGCTTCCAGAGGGCGGATATACCGCGGTACCACCTCAATTTACCTCTGCCTCACGGCAGAAGCCTTGACAAGTGACAATCTCACTTTAAGACTGTAACGGGTCTTACCCGGCGACTCTTAATGACCCGAGGGCGTTCGGAGCGCAACTGGCGGGGAGTAATTCACTCATGCAACGACTGCCGCCTTGCACCGACCGACGGCTCTCTGAGAATCCTTTTGCACGGCTACTTGAGCCCGCTCATAGCGTTTTTGACTTATTATCGCATATATTAACATAAATCGAGCGGCTTTTCAAGGGCTTTTGCGAAAAAAGTTCAGCGCTTTTTGGTGCTGAAGCGATGGTTGAATTTTGCCAAACGGTTTGCTATAATACATTATATAGTTCAAAACCGAACGGAGGCAGACAATGAAGACCGTTAACGCCGATATTTACCTTATCCGCCACGCCCAATCCCGCGAGAATTCGGGCAAGGAATATATGCCGGAATTCACTATAGACGACGCCCCTCTGAGCGAGTTGGGCAAGAAACAGGCGCAGGCTCTGGCCGAGAGATTTAAACCGGGCGACATAGACATGATATTTTCGAGCACCCTCATACGCACGGCGCAGACCATGCAGCCGACAGCGAAGAAGCTCGGCAAGCCGATAATAATGCTGCCCGAGCTTATGGAGGCGGAGACTCTCGTGCGGGGCACGCCCCGTGAAAAAGTCAAGCTGCTTGTGCCCGAGGCCGTCACGCCCGACGAGGATGTATTCCTGCCCGACCCCGAATCTCCCGAGCAAATGACGGCAAGAGCCGAATCGGCGATAAAAAAGATACTTGATATGGGCGGCGACGGCTGCCGAGTGATAGCCGCAAGCCACCACGATTTCTTCGGATACCTCATCAGAGCCGCGCTTGGGCTTGGGCTGCCCGCAACGATACGCTGGAGCGCGCTGAACTGCTCCGTAACGCATATCAGGCTTCGTGAGAACAGACTGCCCGAGGTCATGTATTCAAACGATATTTCACATCTTAAGGATATGGAATGAATTCCTCACGGCAAATTGCCGTGTTGCACAGATATCGGCTCGGGTTTTTATAAATACGGTCAATTGAAAAAGCCGCCCGATTATTGTATAATTATTCTATATCTTTTCGGCACAAAGCCGTAGAATTCGGAGGTAAGAGATTGAGTAAGACATTAAAAAATGCAAATCCCGAATGGGTAACTTCAAGGCAGGAGAGGATGAATTATTACCTCTATTTCTGCGGTCAGAACGTCATCTATGCCCTTGTAAGCACTTATCTTGTAACATTCCTGCTCTTCCAGGGCGTTGACCCCGCCAAATCCGCAGCGGTCATGCTGGCGGTCAAGATCTGGGACGCCGTGAATGACGCGATATTCGGCTGCATATTTGACAAGGTTCATTTCAAAAACGGTCAAAAATTCATACCCTGGCTGCGTATCTCACTGCTCGCGATACCCATCACCACCGTTTTGCTCTTCTTTATCCCGAAGAATAACGGCTCCAACGAAATGCTCCAGCTCGCATGGTTCGCGATAGCCTATGTCCTTTGGGATACGGCATACACCCTTTGCGACGTGCCCATTTTCGGCTATGTCACCGCAATGAGCAACAGGCTCGACGAGAGGACCTCGCTGATGTCCTACAAGAGCATTTGGGCGGGCGTCGGCACTGCGCTTGCGACCGTCGTCGGCACTATCTTCGTCAACCAGCAGTTTGGCCTCTCCTATAAAGTGGTCGCAATAGTCTGCTCCGTTATCGCCCTCGCAACGATGGCTCCCATCTGCTTCAAGGGCAAGGAGCGCTACAGCGGCGAGAACGACGAGAATTTCACCGTCAGGAGCATGTTCAAGTACCTGTTCTCAAACAAGTATCTGCTTATCTACTATATCGGCTACTTCTTCTTCAGCGCCCTGAATGTTTCGGCAAGCCTCAATCTCTTCGTATCCTATTATCTCTTCCACAATGAGAATTTCAGCCTCTTTGTCGGCGCCCTTTCGGTCGTGCCCATGCTGATATTCTCCGTGCTCGTGCCGAAATTCATCAAGCGCTTCGACAAGATGAAGATATACCTCGCCTGCACCGCCGCGTCGGCTCTGCTCGGCATTATCACCTGGCTTGTCGGCTACAATAACATAATCATCTTTGCGATCCTCACCGTGCTCAAAAATATCCCCGGCGGCATCTCGGGCGTTATGCTCTTTATGTTCACCCCCGACTGCGCCGAATACGGCAAATTCAAGACCGGCATCGACGCAAAGGGCATCACCTTTGCGATCCAGACCTTCATGGTGAAGCTCACCGCCGCCGTCTCCTCCGCCCTGCCGCTGACGCTCCTGAGCTTCTTCAAGTGGAGCACCGTCAAAGCGGAGAGCTTCCAGGAGCTTCAGGCGAACCCCGTTATTCAGTCCGAATACACCCTCAACGGCCTTTGGTTCATCTACACGATGCTGCCCGTTATCGGCCTTGTCATCGCCGGCGCGATCTGGTACTTCTATAGGCTGAAGGATAAAGACGTGCAGCTCATGACCGACTGCAATATCGGCAAAATCTCGAGAGAAGAAGCCCTCGCAGGCCTCAGCATCAAAAACGAATTCACCGAAAATTAAGCATAATTCAAGCCTCCCGTATCGCTCGGGAGGCTTATTTTTGTGTAAAGAACGGGAGCCGAGCCAATGCCCGACCCCCCTGCCGCAAAGCTGTAGCTTTACTTATTTTATACCGTTTTCATAAGCCTCGATCATCTTCTTAGGCATTTGACCCGTAGGAACAAGTGAATTTGCCCTGTTTTTAAGGCGATTCAGGTATTTTTCGCTGTTCTCACCCGTAAAAATCCTGACATCCAGTCTCATTTTATTCTTCTCGATCGGCGTGATAAGAATTTTGTCAACAAAGGTGTCGATAAACTCTTTTGTCACAACTCCGTCGGCTATATTTCGCTCGGCGGCTCTCATCGCGGCTCTTATCTCATCCATATGGCGCTTGAATTCATCGCTTGAATCCCTGCGGCTTCTAAGCTCCGAAAGCTCCTGCTCGGCGGCCTCGATATCCTTGTTGCATTGAGCGGCCATATCTCTGAAATCCGTATCCGAAATATTGCCCTCGGTAACAAGCTCGAGCAGCTTCTGTTTTTTCTTTTGTGATGATGCGATTTTCGCTTCCTGTGATTCGATCCGCCTTTGCAGACCACCGTCATCTCTCAGCGAATTATACATCCGCTCATATTCGCCGATCATTTTTTCTGAATCGCTGTAATTATCGCGAAACACTTCAAAAAGAACCGACGCGATCTCGCTCTCATAAATCACAAACGACTCGCATGAATCGCTGCCGTTATTTTTCTTGCTCGAGCAAACCCAGCTACTGTCCTTCCGACCCTGCCTGTCAGCTGACGCACGGCGATAATACGGAGCTCCGCAGCAGGTGCAAAACAGCTTGCCTGTCAGCAGATTAGCGTGATTGCAGATGTTCTTGCGATTTTTCACATCATCGCTGCGACGTTTTAAGATGAAGTTTGCCTGATCCCAAAGCTCCTCAGAAACGATAGCGGGCACTATCTCCCCCGTTTCATCCTTAAACATGACCCACTCCTCCGGGGGCAGGAACTTTTGCTTCTTTGTAAACATATCGACCACTTTGACCTTGTTCCCGACATAGTATCCCTTGTATTTCGGGTTTGAGATCAAGTTTGACATTGTGGTGTGCGATATCTTTTTGCCGTTGTTATTGCGGTAACCCTTCTCCCAAAAGACATTCTCGATCTGCTTCATTGAGTATTTGCCCGTGGCGTATAATTCAAACAATTCGCGCACCATAACGGCTTGCTCCTCGTCAATAACAAGCCTTTTATCCTTCTTCCGATACCCGAAAATCCGGCTGTTGCCTATAACAACGCCGTTTTTAATAGCTTGCTGTTGACCGAACTTTACACGGCTTGACAGCTTCCTCAATTCATCCTGCGCGATCGACGACATTATGGAGAGCCTCAGCTCGGAATCCTCATCAAATGTGTTGATGTTGTCATTTTGAAAGAACACGCCCACTCCGCACGATAAAAGCTGCCTCGTGTATTGTATCGAGTCAAGAGTATTTCTGGCGAAACGAGAAATCTCCTTTGTGATCACAAGGTCAAAATTGTCGTCTGCCGCATCGTCTATCATTCGGTTGAAATTCTCACGGTGCTTTGTGGAGATGCCAGAGATGCCTTCGTCAACATACCCGGCAACAAAAGACCATTTTGCATTTCTTTTGATAAACTCCTCATAATAGCTCACTTGGTTATCCAGAGAATTAAGCTGCTCATCCGTCTCCGAAGAAACTCGGGCATAATATGTTACCCTCAGCGGGATATCATAAATCGACTTTGTCCGCAGCATTTGGCGAACCTCATGTATATCCAAACCACTTCCTCCTTTCACGGTAGATTGACGATCCGAATCGTTAAAAACAAGTCACCTATATTATACGTCAACTCGGAATTTAATCAAGTCAAAGCGCATGATTACCATTTTTTACATCTGCGTTTTGCCGTTACGGAAATGAGCTGCCGCAATAAAAGCGGCAGCTCTTTCAAGCATAAACTCCAAACACCTCTCCGCCGAATGAGCAGAATGCAAAACGACGGATGTAATGTTTAATGCGGAATTTTTGATCGATCGCCTTCTCCTTTTCGATTTCTATGTGGCTTTCTTTGAGGTGTACTCCTTTATTTTAAGGCGCATTTTATTCCTCTCATCCTCGGTTATGAATCCCTTCTCATACAGCGTGTCATTATAATACGAAAGCCACAGCTGCTCAAAAGTATTCTGTTTTGTTTTTTGAATCATTTGTCGCCTCCGTTATTTTTCTACGCTTAAAGCAGGTAATTCTTCTGTCATATCGAGAGCGGCTGACGCCACTAAATTTTACCTTCTGATTTTATTATTGTTGAGTATGCCGCAAATATTCAATGATGCAGAAGTGGCCGATTCGCGGTTTTTACCGCAGATTACTTATTGACTTTCCGTTCAATGTGCTGAAAAACGGTATGGCTGATAACGGTTTCACGATAGCATCCTGTTGCCGCCTTGCGTTCGGGCTTGGCACGGCCGACACCCATCATTGCAGCAAGATCGTCACCGTAAATACACCATTCACGGCCGTTTTTGAATGCGTTGATCGTGCCGTCCTTACAGTGCCTTATGACCGTCGCATAACAGAGACCGGTTAATTCGGCAGCTTTCTTAGCGCTGAGAATGAACGGCGGGGGCATAAGCTCATCCGCATCATTTATTCTAATCGAATTATAATACCATGGCTCCTGCTTTCTTTCAGAATTCGGCTTACTTGCATTAACAAAGCGTTTAACTTTGTTGATTGTCCTGTAAGTCAGCTCTTTTTGAGTCAGATAGCAGCCGCCGCTGAGACCGACGGTTGCATCCCAATCAGGATTGCAACGGCCTGTAAGCGGCTGACCGATTGACTCAAAAAAGTCGGCGATCTGCTGTGTAGATGAATTGTTCAGGAAAAAGAAGTGATTGAGCACCACATTTCCTTTGTCGTTTTCTATCGAAAGCAGCAGTTTAGCTACGGGGCACGATTTGGAGTTTTCAGATCCTCGATATCTATCCATGTTAACTCCCAAAACTCTGAATGAATAATACCCTTCATTGAGAAGAATGAACTTATCCTTTCTCTCGGATACCGAGCTAAAATCCAGCTCATCATCGACTGTTATTGATAAATTGTCTTTCATTTAATTGTCACCTTTCAAATTAAAATAGTAGTTTTTAACGTCCCTCTCCAAGGACGATAGAGTCACGGGTCGATGTCGATACAAACCGCTTTTCGCCCCGTCACTGAAAGTATGTAAGATTTGGTTATATTTTTTGCAGCAATCGGTTAAATGCATAGTCAAGGCATCAATAAAGGCATGTTGCAGGCAAAACGGTCAATACACTTTGTTATGCATTTCAATGCCATATCCTCGCAACAATTGACCATGGTTAGGCAAGCTATGAAACAAAACTTCCGAAGCAAACTTAGGCAACTGCTGCAACTCAGCCTCCAAAACCGCCGAAGAGGCAATGCGAAGGCAGGCACACGCAGGCTTAGACAGGCAGCGGCAGACTTCAGCATCAAAGCTGCAAATTCCTTCGTAGGCAGACAAAGGCAGTCACAGGCAAATAACTATCCTTACTTAGGCAAACATATGCAGTAGGCAAATTAAAGCATTAAATGCAAACAATAATGCAATAAAGAATGCAAACTAATGCATATATAATATCTATACTTAATGTTGTTTAGTTGTTACGGATAGTCTCTGCACGTTGCCTTGCGGCAAACCCCGAGTATTAATCGGGATTCACCGCATAAGCAATAAAGAAGGAAAATAAAGAAAGGGTCATTTAACTACGCACAGCGAAACCTCAGTCGGTTTTGTTCCGTTTCACAGATCGCAATTGTGTAGATCGTATCATCATCGCAATAGCAGATAGTCACGCCTTCGCTGTCTATGCCTGTGTAATTGATTATGAATACGTGATCGTAGATCGTTTGACCGCCGGTAAAGCCCGTCAGCAATAATTCTCTGTAATTGGCTTTCACGCGGCACAGCCCCTTAGGATCCAGCTTTTTCATAACTATGCCTTGCTCCGAGAGCATGGCAAGCGTAAAACCGTCACCGGTGTCGATTATCGCCGCCACCCATTTCCGTATGTCGTCATCGCCGACCCTCATAAACCGTATCCCGTTGCCGGCGGGGTCCATTTCAATGAAATAATCGTAATCCTCTCCTATGAGCAGCATTTCTTTGTACAGCATAAGATCAACTCCGTTTCTTTGATTTTTTGTTTTTGCTGTTGTTTTTCTTTTGATTCTGCTTGTTTTTCTTGCCCTTGACCTTCGGCGGCTTAGTGGGCCAATACCTTTCGCATTTGGTCCTTTTCGGCGGATACAGACCGAAATACATACAGTGAAGTATGCTGCCGTTGCGGTTCTCGCTGTGACGGCAACGAGCGCAGTCGCAGGGGATCTTATTGGGCTTTTTGATTCTGAAAACAGTGCTTGTGGGTGTACCAACCTTACCGGTTGACATAATCATCATTCCTTTCGTTAAAAATCTTAAATTTTTCATTTAGAATTAATTCAATACCGTAAAAGCCGTAAGTCGATATTATCTTCCGCCGTCGGACGGTTTCCGAACGGCTAAAATCACAGGCCTTTGTGGGCATTATGGACGGTGATAAGCCTCCTTTCTTTTTCGACTCGCAAAAAGTGTGTAAGATTTGCTTCACGTTTTCTGCCTTAGAAGGACAAGCGGGTGAATATTGCCGTTTTATCCCGGCAAAGAAAGTATGTAAGATTACCGAGCGCATAAAAGTTTCTGAACAGCAAAAGTCGAATCAAAGGCTTATCGGGCACCAATCACAAATTACAGAAGGGACAAGCTAACCCGTCCATAGTCAGTCGCTCAGCCGTCGCAGCTCCGCAGGGCCGTTTAACCGAACCCCACAGAGCCCGACATTGCCGTTACGGTGGCTTCAATCCATCACCGCCTCTTTACACAATTTTCTTGCCTTCTGTTACCCCCTCCTGTCATTTAAGATGTTCCGGCGTGTAAGAGAAGCCGCCGATCCTCTGCCGCGCTTCATACCGCCTTACAGCAAAAAACCACGGCAAGAGAATTATCTCCTGTCATGGTTCTTATCATTGAAAGTATGTAAGATTAGGTGCGACGGTAATTTAGAAACAAATGAAGAATCAATACAGACAAAAGCGCTCTGTTCCGAGCTATGAGAATCACTTTGTTTTCATTATTAATTCTTGATAAACGCAGTCTGTTATGGTATACTGAAATTATAGAATTACGTTCACCTAATCCGCCTAAAAGTGAATGCTCTCACTTGAGCGAATGGGACGAAAAGCAACTGTTTTGGAGGTGCACTATGGCACTGGATAATAAATTAGGGCTGACAAATTCCGCTGATCTTGCCCGAGAAGAAGAACGCATCAGCAAGAAAAAGGCTGTTGAACTGTTTGAAAACGGCGTACTTGACTCTCTCCCGGCGGGCAAATTCTCAACCCTGCAGGCGATACACAAGTATCTTTTTGAGGATATTTATGACTTTGCCGGCAAGCTGCGCACAGTGAATTTGGCGAAAAACAATTTCCGCTTTGCACCCCTGATGTATTTGGAAGCGGCGCTGGCCAACATTGAGAAGATGCCGCAGTCCACCTTTGACGAGATCATAGAAAAGTATGTAGAAATGAATATTGCCCATCCATTCCGCGAGGGTAACGGCCGCAGCAGCCGTATATGGCTCGACCATATTCTAAAAGTTGAAATCGGCATGGTCGTAGATTGGAGCACGGTGGATAAAGAGGACTATCTCCTTGCAATGGAGCGCAGCCCTATCAAAGATGTGGAAATTAAGGTGCTGCTGAAATCGGCGCTGACAGACGAGATAAACAGCCGCGAGATCTACATGAAGGGCATTGACCACAGCTACTATTATGAAGGGTATACAACATTCAAATCGGAAGATTTGAGATGAACTTTTTAGCAACCTTATTTCGGGCGCAAATTCTGAGATAACTATTCGCTATGGGCAATTGAAATATTCATATTTCGCGAGTTATTCAGATGAATGTTCCGTTTGTATTCTGCAATTATCTGGTTGATTATTCAGGGAATGCTTGCTTCTGAATACGTTCTCGCTTTGGGTCGGTCAAAAGATCGTTCTGGCCGCACATACAGTTGAATTAAAAGTTGAATGGCGGTTACAATGAGCAATTGATAATCCGCCGAAATGTCTTTTTGTGCTCTGTATGGAAAACGCAGAACAGGTGTTTGACCTGCCCAGTTGTCATATATGACGACATGTTGTCATTACAGGTTATGACGACCGTTTTCGGAAGATAAAAAAAACGTCTCATTTTTCGGCTTAATTTCTTACAGCTCGGCAACAGCAAAAAATAACCACGGACGGGAGCAAACCCGCGCCGTGGTTATTATCATTAGAAGTTTTTAATTGCCTTACATC
>ERZ791919.130-NODE-130-length-94908-cov-12.344554_pt1 | contig 94908 bp, 85 predicted proteins | sample MGYA00510137_ERZ791919 | MGnify/ENA primary metagenome ERZ791919 (study PRJEB30046, sample SAMN00792059) | human gut metagenome | study: EMG produced TPA metagenomics assembly of the A metagenome-wide association study of gut microbiota in type 2... | reverse complement strand
GCGAAACACCTAATCGGGTGTTTTGCACTATATTCCTCCATAGCTCAGTCGGTAGAGCGCATGACTGTTAATCATGATGTCACTGGTTCGAGCCCAGTTGGGGGAGCCACAAGACAGTAGATATGTATCTACTGTCTTTTTTTATGCATATTTTGTGATCACTGATTATAACATCAGAAATCTTTTGAATCTTGTTTAATTTATATGTCGGTTGACAGTCGAGTGACTGTTAATCAAATATATGACATATAATAAATTTTTAGCAACATACTATCATCTATTTTCTTTTATTTAAAAATATGTTATAATATAGTATCATTGTCAGTGATATTAGTTCTGTATCATATTTAAAAGTTGTAATTTGAATAGTATAGGAGAGTTATTATGAAGAAAATGAAATTGTCTGATTTGAATCTAAAGAAATGTATATATATGTCTGTTGGTCCACACGCTAAAGAGGGTACTACAGAGAACGAATCTTTTGATGAGATAATTTTACGGAAAGAGAATGAGCTTGTTTGTGGTTATAGCTTGTGGGCAGATAGCAGACCTCCTGTTGCTATGATTAATGCTGTGTTTGATAAAAATGATGAAATATACGCTATTATGAGAAATAACGGAAAAACAATTAAAAGTGAAGGAACACAAGCAAAATACTATATTGAATTTTGTGGTAGTAATGAGGGACCTAAAATTATTCCAGAAAAGATTAACGCAATTTATTCAAGTAAAAACAAGTGCTCCTATGCTCTTTTTGTAGAAAAATATATTGAGATTGATCGGGATGATAATAAATTTTACAAGAGCAATTATACTAGAATTAAGAAAGATAATAAAAATTGCTTTTTTAATGGATTCGAGTTATTAGAAAAAAATATGGATAGCTATAATGGAAAGCCTATTGATATTTGCTATGCTGCAAAATTAAAATATCCTTTTTGTGTAAAGATTTCTGATAATAAAGAATCAATAACACGATAACATAGTGTTTTATTAATGTTTAATTATAGTCTTAAATAATGCCCAGTTTGTCGAGCAATTTAATAATTTAATATAAATGGTACATAGCCAATCGTTTAGGATATTGATTTAATCTTAACGGTTGGCTATTTTTATTGGCTCTATGTCAATAGTTGGGGTAAACCCGAAAAAGAAGAATTAAAATGAACAAGCGATAGTAAATTAAGCTATCGCTTTTTTTGCATTTGGTGAGAAAACATATGTAAAATACGATTACGAAAACGCTTGCCACAGGAGCAACGATATCGACGCTTATAAAGATGAATAAAGATGTGCTTGCCAAAGGCAGGAATATCCTTTATAGGCTGTTCACGATAATCTTGAACCTTATCAGTTAATTTACCGCAACAGGGGCATTTATGAGGTTTTCTTTTTAATCGGCAGTTAATATGGATTGAATTATCAATTTCTTCAACTTTTTTCTATATCAACATCTTGCAATCCTAAGAGTTTTTCGGTAAAATATTTGTAGAGCATATTTGTTACTCCGTTTCTGTTTTCAGATATGCTCTAAGTAAAAGGGAAAAATAAGCCGTAATATTTAATATAAATCAAAAATTAAGGAGAGTTGAATTTTGGAAAAGGGTAGAAATTTGCGTAGCGTTAATACTGACGGAGGGGTGAATTTGCAATTCAAACTTTTGTCGGCAATCGGAATTATCATTATAGTTTCCGGACATTGTTATCATGGCGGAATGGAACTTGCTTATAACTGGTTTCCGCCGTATTCGTATAATTTGGCACTGTTTGTATTTATATCGGGATATTTTTACAAAACCGATTATGAAGAAAATATCGGAAAATACATATGGAAACGAACAAAGCGGCTTCTTATTCCTGCGTATCTGTGGAATATATTTTACGGTGGTATGGTTGCATTTCTCGGTTTGTTTGGATTTACTATAGGTGCAAAGCCTGATTTATACAATCTTTTTGTTATGCCGTTTGTTGACGGTGAGGCTTTTCAATATAACCTTGGTTCATGGTTTGTGTACCCGCTGTTTTTGGTTTGTATAATAAATGTGCTGTTCAGAAAATTTTTGAAACTGATTCACCTTGACAATGAATTTATAGTTTTGATAGTATATCTCGCAATCGGAATGATAGGAATTAACACTGCAATAGAAAATCCGACTGCAATTAACGGTATAGTGAAACTTTTTGTCAGAACAATGTTTTTCCTGCCGTGTTATGAATTCGGACGCTTTTATAAAGCTGTGCTTGAAAAGAAAGACACTCTCAATAATGTTGCGTACTTTGCAATTATATTTGCTGTACAGCTGATACTTTTAACTTTTTGCGAAAATTTGGAGTACACGCCGTCATCGTTCACTAATTTCAACAACGGTTTTGTAATTCCGTATATCTCGTCAATCACAGCAATTGCATTTTGGTTGAGAGTTTCAAGATTGCTTGTACCTGCCATAGGAAACAGCAAGCTTGTAAGGCTTATAGCTGACAACACATACGGAATTATGGTAAATCAGCTTGTAGGCTTTATGTGCCTAAAATTTGTATTCTACGGATTAAGCTGCATTACTTCAGGCTCATTGTTTGGTGACTTTAATGTTGTATCATTTAAATCAAGTATATGGTACTACTATCTCCCAAACGGTTTGCAACAGTGGGCTTTTGTATATCTTATATTTGGTCTATTTGTACCGATATTAATTAGCATTATTTTAAATAAAATCTGTAATATTGTACACTCTTCTTCTTACTTAAAAAAGATATAGTTTCTCTGAAACAGGACTGTAACAACAGTAAACTTAATTAAAGGAGATGCAATGAAACAAAGGTTACATATCAAGAGGTCTATAGTTATGAATAAAAAAAGTTGTATTTCTGTTCTGCGTGGACGGTCTGACAGGTTTCAGACAAGCTATTGAAGCGGCTTTTCCAAATGCACAAATTCAGCGTTGTATCATTCATCAGATACGCTCAAGCACAAGATTTCTCTTGTTAAGTGTTGACCTTTTGTGTGTTTGTGTAAAATTAAGTGCATCCATAGTGATGATTTCCTTTCAAATTTAGGTGTGGTAACTTAATTCTACTACGAAATCGTTTCTATGGATATTCTTTTTTATTCTTTCATCTTCATTTTACAATTTGCGAACCATAATTTATTATTGTTACCCCAACATTTAGAATAAAACCATAAAAAGAACAGGTACAATCGGAAATTGATTGTACCTGTCGGTTTTAAAGATTAAGTTTTAAAAGCTCTTTTGCAGTGATGTCAACAAGATGTTCGCATTTCTTTGCATTGTCGTTAATAATCGAATCAAAGCCGAAAGAATTATGATTTTCAGAGTCGGGATAAATGATTTTTTCGATATTATCAAGACCTGCCTCATATGATTTCTGTATGGAAAATTTATGCGACTCGGTAGATAAACCGTTTTTCATAATCCATACTTGTTTTTGACTGTCAATTGCAGGGAATGTTATAATACTTGCGGCACCGTATTTAGTCAGTGACGGAACACCGGCTGAAAAATGCTTGTCTTTAATTGCTTTGTAAAAACTTTCAATAGAATAGGAATTGTTGGCTTTTATGTTGTTGATCTTAACACATAAAGCCATTAGTAACCCCTTTCATTATGTATAAGATCAGTTTGTACCCCATACATTACCGTCTTTGTCAGTATATTTACCGGCAATAACCATAATAAGGTCAACAAGCCAGCCAATACCGCAAGCACCACCTGTAAGAAGCCAAATTACGCCTGTACCGATTTTACCTGTCAAAAATCTGTGTACACCTAAACCACCAAGGAAAAATGTGATTAAAATTGCACCTGCTTTACTCATAAACAATTACCTCATTTCTTTAATTTTTTGATTGCATATTTTTGTTTACAGCTAATATAATACACATTAATGACAACAATTGCAACTATTTGGCATAAAAGTCAATTTACTGGCAAGAATGGCAGATTAAGGAGAAACGGTGGTATTTATAAATGATGTTTAACACACAAAGTTTAGTTTAATAAATTCAAAATTTAGGTCAACCCTTTTTAAAGGGTTGCGGGTTTGGGCAGAGCCCATTAAATAATAAAAGCGAACTGATTTGTAATTAAAACAAACAGTTGTAATTATATTGTAGAATAATTAAACTTTAGATTAATCAAGATTTTAATATAAAACAAAAGTAAAGACTAATGAGTGGCAGAAAGTAAGAAAGTTGCACTTGAGCAGTCTTAGAAAAAGATACTCTAAAGTATGCAAAGGTTTTTGTGTGTGGCTAATTTGCCCTTGAAAAGAGGCAAATTAGTAGTTTTAGTAGCGTGCCTTTTTCTTTTGTTGCTATCGCAATTTTTATGCTCTCGCCGTTATGTTCAAGCCGCCAAACGGCAAGCCATTTGGCTATCAAAATTTGCGACAGCATAAAGCATTTGTGGGCGTTGCCCATACCCACAACCTTTGAAAAGGTTGACCAAACTTTTATATTCGGGACGGAAAGTTTATCTTTTTCTTTACTTTGTTGCCCGACCGATAATTTCCTAAAACCTAATCCCACCAACTTTGACAAATAATAAAAAGCCGACAAACATAGTACAAAACTAAGTTTGTCGGCTGAATTTTTATATCATATTATGCTGTTTCGGAGAATCACATTCTTGGTTCTTTAACTTCAAATGTAAATGTTTCCTGTGCGGTTTTGCCGTTTGCATCCTTGACCTCAACGAGTACGGTATGGTCGCCTATTTCTAACGGAGTATTGTTCTCATAATTAAGTTTATGCATATCAATAAAGAAATTATTGTCATCCGAATAATCCTGTACCAATAAACCGTTGTCAAGTGTAAACTTATACTGATAAGGAGCAGTTCCCATAAATGCATTTGCGGTAATTGTTACATTTTTATCGCTCTTACCGATGTAGTCCTTATCTGTATGAATACCGCAAATAACAGGGTTTTCACTTTCATATGCGTCAACTACCGTATAATTATACAGGGTTTCCTCTGCGCAATCATCAATAGCGTTATAACTCCTTACCGAAACATCATAGCTGCCACTTTCACTAAATGTATAAGTAAATGTGTTTAACTCTGATTTTTGCTGAACAACCTCGCCGTTAATCAAAAATTCATAGCTGAACGGTGTAACGCCCGAATCCATTGTTGCGGTAAATGTTACAGGAGTGCCTGCCATTGCCTTTCCGGAATCATAATCGGCGCAAAAATTACTGATAATGTGTTCCGAAGCAGTACTATTTCTCTCAAATTCATATTTTCCGGCAATATGTAATTGAATAAGTGTAACATCACTGACATCGTTTACACCGTTAAAATTGACATCTCCTGCATAATTTTGTCTTTTATCAATTTCTGCACTTCCTGCCAGCGCATTCTGAAGAAGTGTAACATCATTGATATCAACTTTAAAATTCTCGTCAACATCACCTGTAATTATAGGTCTTACCATCGCAGAAGTTGAAAAGCACTGTGCAGCAAGCATACCCATTACAAGTGCGCCCGACAAAGCCGCTTTTATAATTTTTTTCATAATCCTCAAATCCTCTCTGATTTAACTTTTTAGATAAAATTATTAAAATATAATAATTTTATATCATAATTATATCATAATATTTTCAATATTATAAGTGCATTTTTAACTGAAAACAATTTTGTATTTTTGTGCATTTTTTGTCAATAATATAGTGTTCACAATTTTGTAAACACTATATATTGTCATTGTATTATATTATATTATATAGCTTTAGACTTTTAACCTAATTTTACGAAATGTCCGTTTGCAAATGAGTCAGTAAATCCGGCTACATAGTATTGTATATCTAATACATCATTAACACTAATCTCACCATCACCATTAACATCGGCAACTAACATATCATCCGAAGTAAAATCAATATTACCTGATAAATAGCTTTGTAAATCTGTAATATCTCTTGAATCTATGTATCCATCATTATTTACATCGCCAACCATACCAATTCTATAAGAATATAGTTTTGTTCCCCTATCAAATATATCATTAACATTATCATTTGTAACAGTTTTTCCGGTACTATCAATTAACTTAATATTTTTTATATGAGTACTATTACCAGAATATAAGTCATTAATAGAAATATAATAATTTTTTCTTGTAATTTCTGAATTGCATAAATTACCATAATCAAAAGCAAAAGTTGCTTCCATTGGTGTAGTAGATAATCCAGAATAATTATAAGCTCCACCAGAATAATTAAACAATGTGTTTTGGGTATATTGTGGTGTAGTTATATCAGTTTCCGATTGACCTAATTTAAGTTTTATCTGATTTCTACAAGACTGTGATATTGTTACTTCTGCAACCAAATCTAAAGGATACTCTTCAACTGTAATTATATTGTAAGCATAATCATCAAATATGGGTTCTCTATTAGGAACATTTTGATTTGTAGCATTTGAAACTCTGTTTAAGGCATCATACATAACCCACATATATCCGTCGTTACCATATCGTTCTCCCCAAGAGTTTACAATTTTAAATGCGCCTTTCTCATAATTTTGAATTATCCCATCTTCGTTAAGATCATATGAAATATTGTCATCATAGCCGACTATTGCCATTGCATGTCCGCTCCACTTAACATCTGGATCATAATGCTTTATACACACATATTGACCATTAAGTGCAGAATTGTATTGTGAAGATAATTTCATATAATCCCATTCACCAAAATCTGTTTGAAAAGTTAAGACATTTCCTGAATTTAATAAACTTTTCATAACATTTAAGCATGCAGATTTTGAATTAGTAATAGGTGTAGATGCTTCTACATCAGCAAAACAAAGATGTTCATAGTCACTTATACGGTATTGTAATGCTCTTTTCATTCCTTCAGTATCAAGATACCATGTACCATATTCTGCTCTGGTAGCAACTCCCGATGGAGCAAACTCAGAATACCTAACTGCTCCTTGATTAGCAAGCACTGAATATATTGTTGCATAAAGAGAACCTTTATTAATACCATTGTTACACAAGTTATATGTCCACTTTGGTGAAAATTGCTTAGTCGGATCATTTTTCGCATCCCAAGAATTCATTGACGCAACTTGATAGCCGAATTGATAATAAGTTGATGCCCACGCAGTGCATGATCCTACACTACCTTGATTACCAACACTTGGAAAGCTCTCACTTAAACTAAGGTCTACTGATGACGGTAATAAAACTGCTCCTGATGGAGCGTTCTCAGAATTTTCATCCAAAACAGGCGTTTGAGTATCTTTTATTGCTCCCATAGCATAATTAAGATTAAAGGGATTTGTTGCAGCCTTAGCGCTAACTGCTCCAACACTAAGGCTTAACATGGTTGCTAATGCTATACTTATAAATTTAATATGTCTTTTCATTTTACCCATCCTCACTTGTAAGTAATTAATTAAAAAATATCTATTTAGGAAAAGTTAAATTATAAAATTTTGTGTCACCTCCAAATAATAAAAAGTTTAGTTTAACTGTATACAGCAAAAATTATATACATTTCACACAATGTTTTAAATTGTGATATTAATGTATTTATTATTACAATATCATTATATCATATATTTGATTATTGTTAAGTACTTTTAATTAATTTTGTGATAGAAATTCACATTATAAATTTGTGCAATACTGTGCAATACTTATAATAATATAGTGTTCACAATTTTGTAAATTAAAGAATATGCTAAATTCGCATAATTTATAAAATACAAAAAATTTTATATATCAGATTTAGAAAATGCAACTGTTTTTAACACACCTTGTTTGTTTTAGTTGGTTGTTCGCTCATATTTGCTGTGCTATACTTAGGCTATGAAAGGTGTGAAAAATATGATTGGTATGAATTTAAAGGCGCTGCGCAAAGCAAAGGGTTATTCACAGGAAGAAGTAGCGGAAAAAATCAATGTTTCCCGTCAGTCTGTTGCTAAATGGGAGAACGAAGAGAGTATTCCCGATGTTATAAAATGCAGCGAACTAGCTAATCTTTATGAAATATCGCTCGATGAGCTTGTACACGATAAAATATCCGTTGAAGAGGAATCGACAAATTCGGAGGACGGAAAATATGTTTTCGGCATTGTAAAAGTAGGCGAGCGTGGTCAGATAGTTATTCCTAAACACGCAAGAGATGTTTTTGACATTAAACCCGGAGATAAACTGCTCGTTGTCGGGGATATAAAGCGTGGCTTGGGAATAGGCAAGGTAAGCCGTTCTATTGCAAGTGATTTTGTGTTTGAGGAATGAGGTTTTATTTATGTTAGCGATAAAAACTGAAAATCTTACAAAAAAATACAAAGATAAAGTTGCGGTAAATTCAATTAATCTTTCTATAAATAAAGGCGAAATTTACGGGTTGCTCGGCGTAAACGGTGCGGGCAAGTCTACAACAATAAAAATGCTTTCGTGTCTGATTAAGCCGACAAGCGGTGACGCTGTGCTTAACGGATACAGCATTGTAAATGACAGCAAAGATGTTAAGAGAATTATTAATGTATCACCGCAGGAAACCGCAGTTGCGCCAAATCTGACCGTAAGAGAAAATCTTGAGCTGATAGCTGAAATATACGGCTTTGAAAAAGAAACGGCGGTGCAGAAAGCGCAGAATATGATAGATGATTTTGAGCTTGCGGAAGTTGCAAAGTCAAAGGCAAAAACTTTATCGGGCGGCTGGCAAAGAAGATTGAGCATTGCAATGGCGCTTATAAGCGACCCTGAAATTTTATTTCTTGACGAGCCGACTTTGGGATTTGATGTTTTGGCAAGAAGAGAATTGTGGAATAAAATCAGCGCTTTAAAAGGTAAGATTACGGTAATCCTTACAACTCACTATCTCGAAGAGGCGGAGTCGCTGTCAGACCGCATAGGTATTATGGTAAAGGGAAATCTTGTGGCTGAGGGTACGGCTGACGAACTTAAAAACAGCGTTAATGCCACATCTTTTGAAGACGCTTTTGTAAAAATTGCGGAAGAGGTTAAATGATTATGAAAACTTTAGCTTTTGCGTCAAGAAATGCAAAGGAATTGCAGAGAGATGTTTTAACTTCAATTTTCGGTATTGCTTTTCCTATTGTATTGCTTGTTTTGTTGTCGGTAATTAACTCAAGTATTCCGAAAGAGGCACATATGACCTTGTTTGAAATTAAAAATCTTACGGGCGGAATAAGCGCATTCGGACTTGTGTTTTTGTCGCTTTTTTCTGCGCTTTTGGTTTCAAAAGACAGATGCACGGCTTTTATTATCAGACTTTACGCTTCGCCCCTTAAGCCGAGCGGCTACATTCTCGGTTATACAGTACCGCTCATTCCTATGGCTTTATTGCAAACACTTGTTACCTGTTTGTTTGCGCTGATTTTCGGTTTATCTTTTTCGGCAAATATTTTGCTTGCGGCGGTTGTAAGTATTGTTCCTGCTTTTTTATATATTTCAATAGGGCTATTGTGCGGTACGGCGTTTAGTGATAAAATGGTAGGTATAATATGCGGTGCGGTACTCACAAACCTGTCGGCATGGCTTTCAAATATATGGTTTGACATCTCGCTTGTAGGCGGTGCATTTAAAAAAATCGCAGAATTTTTGCCGTTTATTCATTGCGTAAATGCTTTAAGGGCAGCGCTTGAGGGCAATTATTCGCAGATAATACCCGAATTACTTTGGGTATTCGGATATGCCGCAGTAATTTTTGCTTGTGCTGTATTGCTGTTTAACTGCAGAATGAAACAGGATAAGTAAGGAATTTGCGAATGAACAAGGACACTCTGAAAAGTAAAAAACGATATGACTTAATTGATTCAATCCGTGGCTTTGCCGTTATTAATATGGTTGCGTTTCACGCATTGTATGATATTTTTATAATATACGGCGACGGTTCTGCTTTTACAAACTCATTTTTTGCCGTATGGGAACGCTTTATTTGTGTATCGTTTATTATTATTTCGGGAGTGTCTTTTAATTTTTCAAATCATACGGTCAGAAACGGAATAATAGTGAGCTTATGCGGTTTTGTTGTTACAGCAGTTACTGCAATAGCTATACCGAGTCAGGTTGTTTGGTTCGGAATACTGAATTTATTGGGTATTTCAATGCTTATATGTTCGGCACTGAAAGACTTATTTAATGCAATTCCTACTGTAGTGGGTGCAATTTTGAGCTTTATGCTTTATGCCGTTACATACGGAGTTCCGACAGGTTACATAGGTTTTTTGGGAATACCGATTATTGAACTGCCGTCTTTTTTGTACGAATATAAATATCTGTCATTCTTGGGCTTTCGTTCGTATGATTTTGTTTCAAGCGACTATTTTTCGATAATTCCGTGGCTGTTTATGTTTGTGTTCGGAATATTTTTATGGCGTATAATAAAGAAAATAAAATGGGAGAAATATTTTTATTTTAAAATTCCCATATTAAATGTAATAGGAAGATACAGTCTTATAATATATCTTTTGCATCAGCCTGTAATAATGCTGATTATGACAATTATTTACGGGTATTAATAAGCAAATAATAGCTTTTGATAAATAATATTGTGCGGTTGAGGGGTCAACCGCCTTTTTTTATTGACTTTTTTACCAAAATGCGGTATTATGATAAATGTATAACTTTAGCTATGATTACAAGGAGGATGCCTGTGCTCGATATGACGGTAATTTACGATTTAGCCATTGTTGCGTTAAGAATATTAATGCCCGTATATGCTATTATAATTGTATATCAGTGCTATGCTGCAATGCGTCGTCGCAGAAGGCCCGAAAAGCCTCTTGTTACACTTTACAATACAGTTACAGGACTTAAACTTCCTGTTATTTTCTGGGAAAATTCAATCGGCAGAAGCAGGGCAAGCGACATTGTCGTTGATGACCCTGCCGTTTCAAGAAATCATTGCGTTCTTTTGAGAAGAGCCAGCGGCTGGTATATCTGCGATACGGGTTCAAAAGGCGGTACATATGTAAACGGCGAAGAAGCTGTGGGCAGAACCAGAGTGCTTATTGACGATGTTATCAGTGTGGGCAATTCGCAGTTTCAGTTTTTGCGTGGCGAAGATTATGACGAAAATCTCCGTTACAGTTGGTTTTTTAAGAAAGCCAACAACAAGCCTGCAATGAAGTCGTGGAAACTTATGCTTTTAATCACGCTTTTCCATTTCTTTATGTGCGTAGAGGCGGTATTTTGGCAGGACGGTACCAACAAGTATTCACCGCTCGTACTTTTCGGATGCCTTGCAGTGGCAGAATGGACATTTTTCTTTGTTTCTTCAAAGGTACTTAAAAGGGTGAGTTTTGAACTTGAAAGCCTTGCACTGTTTTTGACGGGCGTGGGTGTAATGCTGCTTGTGCGGCAGGTAGAGCGGTCGGCTTATGTACAGCTTATTGCCGCAGTTGTGGGAATGGCGCTGTTCTGCGTAATAATTAAGTTTATTGAGGACCCGGACAGAACTTCGTCAACAAAATTAAGATACGGACTTATGATTGCCGCAGTAGGACTGCTCGGCGTGAGTATAGTATTCGGCAAAATTACTTACGGTGCGGCTAACTGGATCAGCATTGGCGGTATTTCTCTTCAGCCGTCCGAAATAGTAAAAATCATATACATATTTATAGGTGCAAACACACTTGACAGATTACAGACAAAAAAGAATTTGTTTGAGTTTATTATATTCTCGGCTGTTTGTGTAGGATTGCTTGCATTAATGGGTGACTTCGGTACAGCGCTCATATTCTTTATGACCTTCCTTTTAATCTCATTTATGCGTTCGGGCGACTTTAAAACAGTAATTCTTGCCATTGTGGCGGCTGTATTCGGTGTGTCTATTGTGTTGCGCTTTAAATCTTATGTTCTCGACCGTTTTAAGGCTTGGGGACATGCGTGGGAATACGCAAATGACTTAGGTTATCAGCAAACTCATGTGCTTACATATATAGCAAGCGGCGGACTTTTCGGCGTCGGCATAGGCAACGGCTTTTTAAAGGGCGTCGGAGCGTCGGAGAGCGACCTCGTCTTTGGCTTGGTTTCCGAAGAAATGGGTGTAATTGTTGCAATTACTCTCGCCGTTGCGGTAGCTTGCCTTGTTATCTATGCAAGAGCAATCACAACAAGAAGCAGAAGTACATTCTATTCTATTTCTGCCTGCTGTGCTGCGGGTTTGCTTGTAATACAGCTTTCACTCAATGTTTTTGGCGCAACCGATATTCTTCCGCTTACAGGTGTAACATTCCCGTTCATCAGCTGTGGCGGTTCAAGTGTGCTTTCCTGTTGGGGACTTATTGCATTTATCAAGGCGGCAGACGAAAGAACATATGCGGTGAAAAAATAATCTTACAAAACCGAATGAGGTATTGCTTTGCAGTACCCTCTGAATAAATCAGAGAAAGGACGGTGTTTGAATGAAAAGAGTATTACGGAGAAGTACGCTTATATTTGCGGTTACGGTAGCCTTTATCGGCGGTATGGGCTTTTTTGCCTACAAGCTCGTTGCAAATTCGGGCGATTGGGTAGATCAGCACTATAACTACCACATCGCAGGAACCGACGGACTTGCAAAGGCAGGTACAATTTATGACCGCAACGGCAATATTCTTGCTCAAAGTGTTGACGGAAAAAGAGTTTATAATGAAAACCAAAGCGTCAGAACTTCGCTTTTGCACACAATAGGCGATAATTCTTCTAATATTTCTACTGCTTTACAGAGCAGATACCGTTCCCAGCTTATCGGATATAATCTTATTTGGGGACTGAATATGCCCGATTCTCTAAGAAAGGGCAATGACATTAATCTTACGGTAGATGCAGACACCTGCGCAGCGGCTTATGATGTATTGTCAGGCTACGGCAAAGACGGTGCTTGCGTTGTATATAACTACAAAACAGGTGAGGTCATCTGTTCCGTAAGTACAAAGGCTTACGATCCGGAAGCGCCTCCCGAAATTACCGAGGAAAACGAAAAAGACTACGAGGGTGTGTATCTTGACAATACTATTTCTTCAACCTATGCGCCCGGTTCGATTTTTAAGATAATTACTTCTGCCTGCGCTATTGAAAATCTTCCCGACATCTACGACCGTACATGGTACTGTTCGGGTAAGGAAGATATCGGCGGAAGTGATGTAACCTGTGTTGAACCGCACGGTTACATAAACTTTAAAGAGGCAATGTCACATTCCTGCAATATTGTTTATGCGGAACTTGCGGTTGAACTCGGCGAAGAAAAAATGACTGCCACCGCAAATAAAGCCGGCATAAACAGCAGCTTTAAGGTGGATGACAACGAAACCGCAAAGGGAAATTACGATGTAAGCGATGCAAACACAAACCAGCTCGGCTGGTCGGGCGTCGGTCAGTACAATGACAAAGTAAACCCAATGCAAATGGCTGTTATTTGCGGAGCAATCGCAAACGGCGGCAAAACAAAAGAACCGTATATGATAAAGGACGGTTCAATTCTGGGTGTGCTCGGATTGGGCGGCTCGGACAGTACAAACGAACTTTTCAGCAGCAGCACGGCAGAAGCACTTGACGATATGATGCGCTTTACAATGACCGATTACTACGGCGACGATCTGTTTGGCGGACTTACGATATGCGCAAAGACAGGTACTGCCGAGGTCGGCGAGGACAAAGGCCCTAACGGTTGGATGGTAGGTTATGCAAAGGACGAGGATTGCCCTCTTGCATTTGCCTGCGTTGTGGAAGACTCGGGTTTTGGCTTTACCTATGCGGGCCCTGTTGTTGAGGCAGCTATGATACAGGCAGCAAAATCACTCGGTGCAGCTGCCGTACAGTAAAAAGAATTTATACCGAAAGGACATTTATATATGAATATTCTCAAAGCCTTGTTTGGCAATTACAGTAAAAAAGAATTAAAGCGAATTCAGCCGATTTGCGATAAGGTGCTTGCACTTGAGGACAAGTATGCGGCTATGAGCGAAAGCGAACTCAAAAATCAGACAGCTGTTCTCAAAGAGCGTCTTGCAAACGGCGAAACTACAGATGACATCTTACCGGATGCCTTTGCTGTATGCCGAGAGGGTGCTTGGCGTGTACTTGGTATGAAACATTATCCGGTACAGATTATAGGTGGTATCGTACTTCATCAGGGCAGAATTGCCGAAATGAAAACAGGTGAAGGTAAAACTTTGGTTGCTACACTTCCTGCATACCTTAACGGTCTTACAGGCGAGGGTGTACATATCGTAACAGTCAACGATTATCTTGCACGCCGTGACTCCGAATGGATGGGCAAACTTTACAGATACCTCGGACTTACCACAGGTCTTATTGTTCATTCACTTGACAACGAGGGCAGAAAAAAGGCATACGAAGCTGATATTACATACGGTACAAACAACGAACTCGGATTTGACTACCTCCGTGATAATATGGTTGTTTACAAGGAGCAGAAAGTACAGCGTGGCCACGCTTACGCAATTGTCGACGAGGTTGACTCAATCCTTATTGATGAGGCAAGAACACCTCTTATTATTTCGGGTAAGGGCGACAAGTCAACAGATTTGTATGCAAAGGCAGATAAGTTTGCCAGAACTTTAAAGGTTCAGCGCTTTGAAGAGCTTGACTCCAAAGAAGATATGGAGGATTACTACGCAGAAAACGACATTGACTATGTTGTAGACGAAAAGCAGAAAACAGCTACACTTACACAGAACGGTGTTAAGAAAGCCGAAGAATTTTTCGGCATTGAAAACCTTACAGACCCGGAAAACCTTACAATTCAGCACCATGTAAACCAGGCTATCAAGGCTCACGGTATTATGAAACTCGATGTTGACTATGTTGTTAAAGACGGCGAAGTTATCATTGTTGATGAATTTACAGGTCGTTTTATGTACGGCAGACGCTTTAACGAGGGCTTGCACCAGGCAATTGAAGCAAAAGAGGGCGTAAAGATTCAGAACGAAAGCAAAACTCTTGCTACAATCACATTCCAAAACTACTTCCGTCTTTACAAAAAGCTTTCAGGTATGACAGGTACTGCTCAGACAGAGGCAGAGGAGTTCCAGGAAATTTACAAACTTGATGTTGTTGAAATTCCTACAAACAAGCCTGTTCAGCGTATAGATCTTCCGGACTCCGTATTCAAGACAGAAAAAGGCAAGTTTAAGAATGTAATCGACCAGGTTGTAGAGGCTCACGAAAAGGGTCAGCCTGTACTTGTCGGTACAATTTCTATCGAAAAGTCGGAAGAACTTTCAAAAATGCTTAAAAAGCGTGGCATCAAGCACAATGTGCTCAACGCCAAACAGCACGAAAAAGAGGCTGAAATCGTAGCACAGGCAGGTAAGCTCGGTGCGGTTACAATCGCAACAAATATGGCAGGCCGTGGTACCGATATTATCCTTGGCGGTAACGCTGAATTTATGGCTAAAGCATCTATGCGTAAGCAGGGCTTTACAGATGAACTTATTGAAGAGTCAACAGGTCACGCAGAAACAGATAACGAGGAAATCCTCAATGCAAGAAAGACATTTGATGAGCTTAACTCAAAATATAAAGAAGAAATCAAAGAAGAAGCTGAAAAGGTAAGAGAAGCAGGCGGCCTTTACATTATCGGTACAGAGCGCCACGAATCAAGACGAATTGATAACCAGCTTAAGGGCCGTGCAGGTCGTCAGGGCGACCCGGGTGTAAGTAAGTTCTTCCTTTCTACAGAAGACGATCTTATGCGTTTATTCGGCGGCGACAGAATGAAGATGGTTATGGAACGACTTAATGTTGATGAGGACACTCCGATTGATGCTAAGTTGATTTCAAATATCATAGACAGCTCGCAGGAGAAAATCGAACTCCGTAACTTCGGTATTCGTAAAGATGTACTCCAGTACGACGATGTTCTTAACAAGCAGAGAGAAATTATCTACGGTCAGCGTGATCAGGTTCTTAACGGTGAGGACTTACACGATACAATCTACAAGATGATTGAGGATACAATCGCAACAAGCGTTAAGCAGTATCTCCCGGACGGCCCTCGTGAGCATTGGAATCTCCAGAGCCTTAAGGACTACTACAAGGATTGGCTTATCAGGGATGAGAGCCGCTATGACTTCGATCTGGAAGACCTCGAAGATATGGAGCCTGAAGACATCAAGAATATGCTTATCGAAGATGCAAAAGCTATCTATAAAGAAAACGAGGAGCTTTTGCCGACCGAAACTATCCGTGAAATGGAGCGTGTATATCTCCTCAAGAATGTTGATACACACTGGATGGATCACATTGATAATATGGATCAGCTTAAGTCAGGTATCAGACTCCGTTCATACGGTCAGCATGACCCTGTAGTAGAGTACCGTATTGAAGGCTTTGATATGTTCGACGAGATGATTGAAAGCATCAGAGAAGATACAGTTAAGATGATGCTCATTATGCCTAAAAAGGTATATGAGGTTAAAAAGCGTCAGGACGCTATCGAGGCTGCAAAGCGTATGGCATTAAAGCAGGCACAGGCTGCACATCAGGTAGTTTTAAATAACGGCGAAGATGAAGAGCCTAAAGAAAGCCCGATTGAAATTGCTTTAAAGCGTGAGCAGGTTGCTCAGCCTACAGAAACTTCGGGTGACGGTACAGACACAGCCAACAAAACTATCCGTAAAGGCAAAAAAGTCGGCAGAAACGATCCTTGCCCATGCGGCAGCGGCAAAAAATATAAGAAGTGCTGCGGCAAAGACGAATAATTTTACTGAAAATTAAACAGATAAAAAATTCCGATCTGCAAGGGTCGGATTTTTTATTGTAAAATAAGTGAAGAAAATTAACAAATATACCAGATAACAATAAACAATTTTGTTTCATATTGACAAAATATTTTGTTAATGATAGAATATATTTTAATAAATGTTTTACTTAAAGAGGTTTATTATTAATAATGGTAAATTACGGTTTAGCATAATACTTAGCTAAGTAATTTAAAATATTTCCCTAACATAAAAATAGAACCTAAAAATTTTACATAAGAAAAGAGGAATGATTTTAATGAAAAATGCCAAAAGATTCACTGCAATAATATTGTCTGCATTTATGGCGGCAAGTGTGTTTTCTGCTGTTACGGTTAGTGCAAAAACATTGGACGGAGAAGTAACCGCCGTTTCAGAGGATTTAAAAAACGATGATTATATGTATATAATACTTGATGACGGTACCGTAGAAATCAAGACTTATATGGGTGATGCATCGGAAGTAATTATTCCGAATACGATTGACGGAAAAAAAGTCACAAGTATCGGCGATGAAGCTTTTTATGAAAATAAAAACTTAGAAAAAATAACAATTCCCGACAGTGTAACAAATATCGGAAATGCTGCTTTCTCGGGTACGGCTTGGTATGAAAATCAGCCTGACGGTATGGTGTTTTTAGGTAAAGTGTTGTATGCTTATAAAGGTATAATGTATGGTAACACAAATATTGTAATCCCTGACGGTACAGTTTCCATAAGCAAAAATGCTTTTTGTGGCTATTTAGGTCTAACAAAAGTAACAATTCCAAGCAGCTTAAAAAAGATTGGGGAATATGCTTTTGGCAGCTGTTCAAGTTTAAGAGATATAACATTTTCAAATGGTTTAACAGATATTGGTGATAAGGCATTTTACGATTGCTACGGTTTAACCGATATAACACTTCCCGAAAGTGTGACAAGTATTGGCAACAATGCATTTGAGGGCTGTTCAAGATTAAAAAATATTGTAATTCCCGATAATGTGATAATTATTGGTGATGCCGCTTTTTGCAATTGTGAAAATTTATCCGAAATTACAATTCCAAATAACATAACAAACATAGGTAAAGAGGCTTTTTTAGGTACAGCATGGTACAATAATCAGTCAGATGGTATGGTATTTGCAGGCAAAGTATTGTACGGTTATAAAGGTGTTATGCCTGAAAATACAAGTATAGAAATTCCTTTTGGTACAATTTCAATTGGTAACAGTGCTTTCTATGATTGCAGTAATTTAACAAATGTCACAATTCCTAACAGTGTAAAATATATTGGCAAAAGAGCATTTCGAAATTGCACAAACATAGATAATATTTTAATTCCCGACAGTGTTACAGCTATAGGCGATTCTGCTTTTGTGTATTGCACGAGTATAGATAATGTTGTAATTCCGAATAGTGTTACAACTATTGGAGAAAATATATTTGGTCATTGCACAAGTCTAAAAAATATAACAATTCCTGACAGTATTACAGATATTTCTTACGGTACTTTTAGCGATTGTACAAACTTGGAGAATATTGCAATCCCTGATGGTGTTACAAATATTGGTGAGTATGCGTTTTACGGTTGTGAAAACTTAAAAAATATTAATATTCCAAACGGTGTAAAAAGTATTAAAGAATCAACTTTTAACGGTTGCAAAAGTTTAATCAATATAACGATTCCTGAAAAGGTAACCAATATCGGTGACTATGCTTTCACTGATTGTAAAAGTTTGGTAAGTTTAGTAATTCCGAACAGCGTAAAAAAAATCGGTTACAGAGCCTTTGAAAATTGCTCGGCTTTAGAAACTATAACAATTCCGAATAGTGTTACAAGTATTTTGGAAAGTGCTTTTGACGGTTGTAAAAATCTCACAATTATGGGTTACAAAAATTCTGTTGCTGAAAATTATGCCAAGGAAAATGAAATTAATTTTATTGAACTTATTAAAAAAATTATCACAGGTGATGCAGACGAAAACGAAATTGTAGATATAAATGATGTTACATATTTACAAAGACATATTGCAGGAAACAAAAACACAGATGAATTACCTTTGATTGATGAGAGTAATAAGGATGTTTTTGAGAGCGTTGATTTGAATAAAGACGGTAAGCTTGATGTTCAGGATGTTACTTTGCTTCAACAGCTTATTGCCGGCAATAAAGAATAATTAACATTAAAAACTAAACAGATAAAAAATTCCGATCTGCAAGGGTCGGAATTTTTTGTTGTCGGTTGTTTTTGAAAGCTTAGGTAATTATAGTTTAGCAAAATATTTCGCCGAGTAATTATAAAAGCTTGGGTTAAGTATTTTTCTACCCATAATCTAATAAAAATTTTTGTAAAATACAGTATATTAAATTATCATATTAATATGTTATTGTATTAATGTTAAAAAATTAACGGAATATTTTATAGTATCCTACAAAAAATTTTTTCCAATCGAAAAAGCATTGACTTTTTGCTCGAAAGGTGTCATACTTTTAGTATTAATGCGGTAAACAATAGCCTTTTGGCTTTTGTATAAAAAATTTAATGAAGGGGTTTTCTAAGTGGAAAAACTATTTAAACTCAAAGAAAACGGTACCGCGGTAAAAACAGAAGTTGTTGCCGGCGTTACCACATTCCTTGCAATGGCTTACATACTTGCCGTAAACCCAAGTATGCTTGGCGCTGCCGGAATGGATTCAAGTGCGGTTTTTGCTGCAACAGCAGTATCGGCAGCATTTGCTACACTTTTTATGGCATTTTTTGCAAACTATCCTGTTGCTCTTGCTTCCGGTATGGGACTTAATGCTTACTTTGCATACACAGTAGTTCCTCAGCTTGCATCACAGGGTATTACAAATCCATGGCAGGTTGCTCTTACAGCAATCCTTGTTGAAGGTATTATCTTTATTATCCTTTCACTTTTCAAATTCCGTGAAACACTTGTTAATAAAGTACCTAAGAACTTAAAACTCGGTATTTCGGCAGGTATCGGTCTTTTCATTACAATTGTAGGTTTAAAGGGTGCAGGCGTTATCGTTTCCGATGCTTACTATGACGGCACAGCTGTTCAGTCATCAACACTTGTAACACTCGGTGACTTAGGTTCCGCAAATGTAGTTCTTGCAATTGTAGGTCTTCTTATTGTAGCCGCTTTGTGGCACTTCAAGGTTAAGGGTTCAATCCTTATCGGCATCATTGTTACTTACATTTTCGGCATTATTGCACAGCTTTGCGGTTGGTATCAGGGCACTTCACTTATTCCTGATTTCTCAAATTATGCAATATTTGCTCCTGTTCAGAATATGGCAACAGAAACTTTATTTAAGTTCGATTTTACTTATGTAGCACAGAATGTAGTAAACTTTGCAGTTATTGTATTTGCATTCCTCTTTGTTGACCTTTTCGATACAGTAGGTACACTTATCGGTGTTGCACAGCAGGGTAACCTCCTAAACGAAAAAGGCGAGCTTCCAAGAGTAGGTAAGGCTTTAATGGCTGACGCCGTAGGTACTTGCGTAGGTGCTTGTCTTGGTACATCAACCGTAACTTCTTATGTTGAGTCAACAACAGGTGTTGCCGAGGGCGGCAGAACAGGTCTTACAGCTATGACCTCAGGTATTCTCTTCCTTCTTGCAATTCCTTTCTACCCGATTTTCCTTGCAATTCCGTCATTTGCAACAGCTCCTGCTCTTGTGTTCGTTGGACTTTTAATGCTTAAGAACATTACTCAAATGGACTTTGAGTCTGACATTGCCGACACAGTTGGCGGTTTCCTTGCAATCATTATGATGCCGTTTGCATATTCAATTGCAACAGGTATTATGTTCGGTATTATTTCTTGGGTTATCCTCAAGATCGTTACAGGCAAAATCAAGCAGATTCACCCTGTTATGTGGGTTGCAGCCGCACTTTTTGTAGTACGAATAGTAACCATAGTTCTTCATATTGCTTCTTAAAAGTCAATATTAAAATTTATGCTCCTGCAAAATGCTTGCAGGAGCATTTTTTTGTTGTGAATTGTTACATAATATGATACAATAGAATTTAAGGCGGTGAATGCTTAATGATAAGCAAGTTAATATCAAAGCTCGGCTACACGAGATTTATAGCGTTGAGCTTTATTCCTGTAATTTTGTTGGGAACTTTCCTTTTGTGCCTGCCAATTTCCTCAAAGACGGGGGAATGGACGAATTTTATTGATTCACTTTTCACATCGGTAAGCGCAACCTGTGTTACGGGATTGGTTGTATTTGATACATTTACTCATTGGACTGTTTTCGGACAGATTGTTATTCTGATAATGATTCAGATAGGCGGTCTTGGTCTTATGACGATAATAACAATGATTTCAATATTTTTGCGCAAAAAGATTAATATGCGTGAACGCAAAATGATGATGCAGTCATCGGGCAATACTCAGATTGACGGTACTTTAAAACTCGTTAAGAAAATAGTCGGAGGTACTTTTATATTTGAGGGAATAGGTGCTGTATTACTTGCTTTTCGCTTTTGTCCGCAAATGGGTATGCTGAAAGGAATATACTACAGTTGTTTCCACGCAATTTCTGCTTTTTGCAACGCAGGCTTTGACCTTATGGGATTTCGCCAACCGTATTCTTCGCTGACTTACTATACAAATGATTACTATGTAAACATAATTATAATGTCGCTTATTGTAATCGGCGGTATCGGCTTTATTGTGTGGAATGACATTTTAAAAAATAAATTTCATTTTTCTAAATATTTGCTTCATACTAAAATAGTTCTTGTTACAACGGCAATTTTGCTTGTCGCAGGCGGACTTGGCTTTTTTATTTTTGAATACAACGGCGAACTTGCCGACAAGACTGTTCCGCAAAAAATTGTAAACGCTATGTTTATGTCGGTAACCACGAGAACGGCAGGTTTTAATACAATTGACCTTTCAAATCTCTCGGATTCCGGCACATTGCTTTCGCTTATTCTTATGCTTATAGGCGGTAGCCCGGGTTCAACGGCGGGCGGTCTGAAAACAACTACAATAGCGGTGGTTGTGATTGCGGTATTTGCAATGGCGAAAGGCGGTGACGATATAAACACTTTTAAGCGCAGAATTGCGTCTGATGTGGTTAAGCAGTCGGCGGTAATTATTTTGATTTATCTCTTTGCGGTTATGCTTTCGTCAATGATAATTTGCAGCGTAGAGGGATTGGGTATGTCGCAGGTATTGTTTGAAACCGCCTCGGCGGCAGGCACTGTAGGAGTGTCAAAAGGCATAACAAACCAAATCTCGGCAATTTCAAAAATAATATTAATGATAATGATGTATGGCGGACGAATCGGCGGACTTTCGCTTGTGCTTGTGTTTGGACAAAGAAAACCCGAAGCACCTGTAAAGCGCCCTACAGAACAGATATTAATCGGTTAAGGAGAAATATTTATGAAGTCGGTACTTGTAATCGGAATGGGAACAATTGGAATTTATCTTGCACGAAAAATGCAGGACCTCGGCAATGAAGTAATGATTGCAGACAAGGACGAGGAACTCATACAGGAGCTTTCACCTGAATTCAACGACGCTTTTTGCGGTGACTGCTCGGCAGACGGAATTTTGAAATCTATAGGAGTTAATACTTTTGATTATTGCTTTGTGACAATCGGTGAGGATTTTTATGCCTCTCTCGAAATTACTTCCATTTTAAAGGAACTCGGTGCAAAGTATGTAATTGCAAAGGCTAAAAGGGCAAGACAGGTTGAATTTTTAAAGAAAATAGGCGCTGACGAGGTTGTATATCCCGACAAAGAGATTGCCGAAAACCTTGCGGTAAGATACAATGCAGACAATATTTTTGATTATATTGAACTCACTTCGGAGTATTCTATCTTTGAAATTCCCGTGGTATCATCGTGGGTTGGAAAAAAGGTAATGGATGTTGATGTTCGCCGTAAACATAAGATTAATATTATTGCGGTAAAAAATGATAATGAACTTAATCTGAACCTTGGCGGCGATTATGTCTTTGATGAAAACGACCACCTTGTAGTGCTTGGCAAATCAAGTGATGTATTCAGTGTTGCATCAGATGTAAAAAGACCGTCACGATAATATGAAAAGGGGAACTCGGAAGGGTTCCCTGTTTTTGAAAGGATGTTAATATGATAATAGCGGCAGTTGATTTGGGCAAAGCAAGAACAGGTATAGCGGTTTGCGATAAGACAGAGTTCTTAGCGTCGCCGCATACGGTAATTTTTGAAAAATCACCCGAAAAACTTTTTGAAAAAGTGAAAGAAACCGTTGTGAATTTAAAAGCTGAAATCGTCGTTGTGGGTCTTCCTAAAAATATGGACGGCAGTGAGGGCGAGAGTGCGCAGAACGCAAGAGCCTTTGCGGAGCGTTTACACAACGAAACAGGGTTGCAGGTGGATTTGCAGGACGAAAGAGGTACTACCATTACAGCCCACAACTTTTTAAACGATACAAATACAAGAGGCAAAAAAAGAAAAAATGTGGTAGACGAAGTTGCCGCAACGATAATTTTGCAAAATTATCTTGATAAAAGAAAGAACAGTAAGAATTATTAATTTATACAATTTGTATTTAGCACATCTTTTAACATAAATGTTGAAAACTATGTGGAAAGTGTGAAAAGCTATGTTAAACGACTGTCAAAACTACAGCCCTTTTACAAGTAACACCCAATCTTTTACAGAAATGTAACATTTCAACAATTAACGAAGGAGTTTTCAACATAGGTGTTAATACTTGAATGTGGAAAGAATTTGATTACAAATAGTATAAATCTTGTGTCAAGGTATAATTTTCAACAAAAAATTTAAGCGAAAAATTTTGAAATGTAAGGGTTAAAGGCAAATTCAAAAAGGAAAGGAAATCGGCGAATGGAAGATAAAGAACTTGTATTTGACCGTGAACACCATATATTGTATATGAAGCAGTGCAGGGAGGAAATTTTAAATAAAATTTCTCTGCATTATTCTGCCGAAGATGTTGAAAAAATATTCACAAAGGTTCAGCTTCAGTATGTTGAATTTTTAAAAGATTACAGAACAGATTTAAGCGGGAAAAAGAATTTTCACAACGGCGCGGCGGAAATTACGATTGTATTGCTCTGTTCAGTTATTATGTGGTGTGCAAAGAAAAAACATCTCTTGCGGAAATCGAGGAGATGGGGGGGCAATTTGTTTTTGCCTGCATTTAAAAATGTGAAGTTTGTCGATTGCAATAAACCGATATATAAAAAGCTGATGTATTGGTCTTTTGCTTTATCTAATTGCGGATTTTGCAAGGGAACATAATTTGTCGGAAGTGATGCCTGCAATGTGCAATCCCGACTATACCGCTATGGAGCTTATCCATGCAAGACTTGTAAGAAAAACAACCTGTGCAAACGGCTGTGTGTGCGATTATACAATTTGCGGAGATAAGGACGAAGAATATCTCAAACAACACGAAGAATACATAGACGATGAGGGTTACAGGAGAAATAAGTGATGAGATGCATTTCATATACAATGTATTTTTTTAATTATTTCACTTAAGTTTATATGATAACCAATAATTTTCCTAACTTTTGATAAAGCCCTACATTTCAATGGTAAACAAAAAGCACTCTTTGAGAATTAACTCAAAGAGTGCATATTTTTTATTTGATTTTAGCTGAAAACATTATTGAAAAGCATTACAGAGATAATTCCGCAGGTTGAGCCGAGCAGCATACCGCAAACTACATCTGTAAGATAGTGAACTCTCAAGTAAATTCTTGAAAAGCCAATCATAAATGCCAAGAAAAGAATCGGCAGACAAGCCGCAGGCTGACATCTTAACAGTGCCGTTGTTGCAAACGCAAATGACGCCGTTGTATGACCTGACGGGAATGAGTAAAACCTCGGTTTGTTTATAATCTGCTCCTCGTCCTCAAGCAGATGACAGGGGCGTGTCCTCTTTACAAGATGTTTAATAATGATTTCGCCCATAAGGTGAGCAAGGCAGAGGGCAAAAACAAAGTTAAAGCCTGTTTTTCTCCACTCCGGTACAACAAAGAACGGTATGCAGATCGCCCACCATACAAAGCCGGCATTTCCCAGTCTTGAAGAAGCTACCATAATTTTGGTTAAAGCAGGCTTGTGCATTCTGCTGATATTATATAGAACTTTGTTGTCAACTGTTTGAATCCGCCCGAACATAAAACAAAACTCCTAATCAACGCTGATACTGCTAAATTTCCAAAAGATGTTAATAATTTTAGCAAATAATTATTATACTTTGAACAATATCCTTACACATCTTTATTATAGCACAAGAATTTTGTTTTGAACAGAGCTTTTATAAAATTTATCTTAATTTTATGTTGATTAAATGAGCGACCGACGGGATACTTTCACCCTGTCCCGATGAGGTAGGACTCATCAACGCACCTGTTGCCATGAAAAGAATATTGTTATATTTTCCGCTGTTTACGGAATTTAAAATTTCCGAGCAAAATACCGAACCTGCACATCCGCAGCCGGAACCTCCTGCGTGAACATCCTGTCCCTCTAAATCAAAAATCATCATACCGCAGTCATAATGCTTTGGTTCAAGATCGATGTTTTCAAGGCTAAGCAAATCATAGAGCGACCTGCTGCCGACCAAGCCCAAGTCACCCGTAAAAACTGCGTCATAATCGGACGGCTTTGTATTTGTGTCGGCAAAGTAATCAATGAATGTCTGTGCTGCGGCAGGCGCCATAGCTGCTCCCATATTATTAGCGTCGGTTACGCCGAGGTCAACTATTTTTCCGGCCGTTGCCCTAGCTATGCAAGCGCCCTTTTTAGCGTTGCTTACAATGCAACATCCCGAACCTGTAACCGTCCACTGTGCGGTCGGTGTGCGAACTCCGCCGTATTCGAGAGGAAAACGGTACTGCCTTTCCGCAGAGGCAAAGTGAGAAGAGGTAACGCACGCAGCGGTGTTTGCCGCATTGCTCTCAACAAATACAGCCGTCATAAGCAAGCCTTGAGCCATTGTGGAACAGGCTCCGTACTGCCCGAGATAAGCAATGTTGAAATCACGCAGACCGAAGCTTGACGATATACATTGGTTGAGCAAATCTCCTGCAAAAATGTAGTCGATGTCCTCTGCTTTAACACCGGCTTTCTGCATTGCGGTTTCTACAGCGGTAAATTGCAGTGTGCTTTCCGCCTGTTCATAGGTGTTCTTACCGTTATAGCTGTCATAAATAATCTTGTCAAAGCCTTTGCCGAGAGGACCTTCGCTCTCTTTCTTTCCCGCAACCGAGGCGTAACCGATTATTGACGGCATTTCTTCAAAGCCGAGCGTGTGACCTCCGATTCTTCGTATCATAAAAAAACTCCCTTCTGCACTATTATCTGCAAAAGGGAGTTTAATTATTATAAATAATCGGCGTGGTGAGTAAAATCAATAACCCCAACGGTCAAAGAATCTTACATCTTCGTATGTGAGAATGTAATTCTGACTTTCGTGAAATTCGCTTGCAACAAGGAGAGGGTTATACATATAAAGTATTCTGTGCTGAACGGCATCGTGGTTTTCGTCAAAAATATATCTTACAGCCTGTTTGCAATTGTCGTTTGCGGGAATGTCCGTACTGCCTGTGTAGTGATAATCTCTGATGATTGCATCAACGCTTGTAAATCCGTCAAAGCACATTGCGTCTTTTACAGACTGTGCGATAAGTGATGCACCGACAAATCCGCCCGAGCCAAACTCGCCCATACAAAGTCTTTCAAGCAAATCTCTGTCGTGATCCGAAAGTGTAACCTGACCGCTCTTGTATGTTTTGTCCGGATTGTCAATAGCTACAAGATAGCCTGCGTTCCACTGCTCGTTGTAATCAGCAGGTTCTGCGGCAGGAATTGCTGTGGCAAATTGTACCGTAGGTGCTTGTGTTGTGGCAACCGTAGACGCTTTGGCAGCCGTTGGCTTTACAGTTGTAGGAGCGGTTGACGGTTTTACCGTTGTTGCCTGTGTTGAAGCCGGTTTAGTCGGCTTTGCTGTAGCAGCCTCCGTAGGTTCGCTTGCTGCGGTGTCTGCTGTGGCGATTTTTGTTATATTAGGATTAATACGGCTTTTGTATGCTGTGTCAGAAGTAGATACGGCGGGTTTCTTTGTCTGCGGTGTGAGAGCTGAAATTACAGAGTGACCTAAAAGTGCAAGTATCAGCACGCCCAGAATAACAGTGAGTACGGTGTTTAACTTATTTTCGAAAAATTTTTTCATCCTCATCAGCCTTTTTATTATATTTTTTACAATATGAGTATTTACACGCTCATACTAAAAATTATAGCATAATTTATTGATTATTTCAACTATATTTTATACTTATGTTAAAATTGCAATACTTTTAAAATTATCAGTAAAAATTTTTGATATGGCAGAGTAAATTCTGACTATTGCTTTGCTTTGCACAGGTGCTTTTTTGTTGAGTATGCCACACATATATCCAAAATATACAAATTAAAAGCAGGATAAAATTTGTAAAAAATGCTTGAAAAATGCGATATTTCGCATTATAATAAATGTGTATGAGTGTAGAGGCTCAACAATAATCGAAAGGAGAAGTACACATGATTTATTCAAATGAAGTAGAAAAGATGTGCACTGTCGCAAAAGGTCCAAAACACGGTCCTGCACCTATTCCTGAAGAGGGTAAGTGGGTAAAATCCTATGATATTAAGGATATTTCAGGTCTTTCACACGGTATTGGCTGGTGCGCACCTCAGCAGGGTGCTTGCAAGCTCACACTTAACGTAAAAGACGGTATCGTAGAAGAGGCTCTTGTAGAAACAATCGGTTGTTCAGGTATGACTCACTCAGCTGCTATGGCTGCTGAAATTCTCCCTAACAAGACATTACTTGAGTGCCTTAATACTGACCTTGTTTGTGATGCTATCAACACAGCTATGAAAAACATTTTTGAGCAGCTCGTTTACGGCAGAAGCCAGACAGCTTTCTCAGAGGGTGGTCTTCCAATCGGCGCAGGTCTTGAGGACCTCGGTAAGGGACTCCGTTCACAGGTTGGTACAATGTACAGCACAAACGCTAAGGGCGTTCGTTATATGGAAATGGCCGAGGGCTATGTACTCAAGACAGCTCTTGACGAGAATGACGAGGTTTGCGGCTATCAGTTCGTAAAGCTTGGCAAGATGCTTGAGGACATTCGTCACGGTGTAGAGCCAAACGAAGCTTACAAAAACAACATCGGTCAGTACGGTCGTTTTGATAATGCGGCTAAGTACATTGACCCTCGTGAAGAATAATTCGGTAGGAGGACACTATAATGGCAGTTACATTTGAAAGTATGGAAAGAAGAATGCCTAAAATTGAGAAGTGCCTTGCCGAATACGGTATTGCAAGTCTTGAAGAGGCAAGAGAGCTTTGCAACAGCAAGGGTTTTGACGCTTATGACATTGTTAAGGGCGTTCAGCCAATCGCATTTGAGAATGCAGGTTGGGCTTACACACTTGGTTGTGCGGTAGCTATTAAGAAGGGCGTAAAGACAGCTGCAGAGGCTGCAGAGTGCATCGGTATCGGTCTTGAGGCTTTCTGTATCCCGGGTTCGGTTGCAGAGCAGAGAAATGTTGGTCGCGGTCACGGTAACCTCGGCGCAATGCTCCTCAGAGATGAAACAAAGTGTTTTGCATTCCTCGCAGGTCACGAGAGTTTTGCTGCCGCTGAAGGCGCAATCGGTATCGCTCGTAACGCTAACAAGGCAAGAAAAGAGCCGCTTAAGGTTATTCTTAACGGTCTTGGTAAGGATGCTGCTTACATCATTTCAAGAATCAACGGCTTTACATATGTAAAGACACAGTTTGATTACTTCACATCAGAGCTCAAGATCGTTGAAGAGAGAGCTTTCTCAGACGGTGAAAGAGCTGCTGTTCGTTGCTACGGCGCAGACGATGTTCGTGAAGGTGTAGCTATTATGCAGCACGAAAATGTTGGTGTATCTATCACAGGTAACTCAACTAACCCAACTCGTTTCCAGCACCTTGTTGCAGGTACATACAAGAAGTGGGCTATTGAGAACGGCGTTAAGTATTTCTCAGTTGCTTCAGGCGGCGGTACAGGCCGTACACTTCACCCTGATAACATGGGCGCAGGTCCTGCTTCATACGGTCTTACAGACTCAATGGGCAGAATGCACGGTGACGCTCAGTTTGCAGGTTCATCTTCAGTTCCTGCTCATGTTGAGATGATGGGCCTTATCGGCATGGGCAACAACCCAATGGTAGGCGCTACAGTTGCATGTGCAGTTGCAGTTTACGAGGGATTAAATAAATAATAAACCTTTCGGTTAATGCAATTAGGGAGGTCGCAGAGTTTTTTCTGTGACCTCTCGTTTTGAGTTCGGATTTATACAAAGTATATAACAAGGGGTTATAATATGAGTAATTGGAACACATTTTTAAAGTCTGTACCTGCCGGCGTGATGATTGGATTGGGCGTTACAGCATTTATTTCATCTGAAAATAAAGTATTCGGTTCAATTTTGTTCTGCCTGGGACTTTTTGGTATATGTGCTTTTGGGTTTAATCTTTTTACAGGCAAAATCGGCTATGTTATTCCTACAAAAAATAATCCGAATTGCCTTATGATTTGGCTCGGTAACCTTGTCGGTTGTCTTATAACAACAGTTCCGCTGAGATTTGCAAATCCTAAATATAACGAGGCAGCTGTTGTTCTTGCTGAAAATAAACTTTCGCAGAATTTTTTGCAGACATTTATTCTCGGTATTTTTTGCGGTATGATTATGTATATTGTTGTAGAAAATTACAGCGCAAACAGCAGTCCGCTCGGCAAATATCTCGGTATTTTTCTCGGTATTCCCGCTTTTATATTTGCAGGCTTTGAACACAGTATTGCAGATATTTGTTATTTTTCTTATGCAGCGTCATCACTTGAACAGGTTGCAAAAATGTTTGTTTACATATTAACAGTATCTGTCGCAAACGGCGTAGGCTCTATAATTTTCAGAGCATTTACTGTAATGTATAAGGAAAAAGTTAAAAAGTAAATTTGAATATAACATTTATATGTAAAAATATTCGGTCGGTAATTGTTGAAATTGCCGACCTTTTGCATTTTTATTAAAAAGGTATTGATTTTGTTGAAAATTTATGCTATACTTACAAAGTAATTGCAAGCCAGTTAAGCGTGCAAGTAAGTGAGCGGCAGGCCCTGTACGATTGGGGTCTGTGAATCATGTCAGGCGGGGAACCGAGCAGCATTAAGCAGTATTGCCGATGCGATGCAGTAAGTCTGTCGTTCACTTATTTGCATGATGCCGTATAATATTCGGCTGACGGCTTGCATTTTTTATTGAAGAGAGGTGTTTTGTATGTACCGTGTGCTTTATCGTAAGTGGCGACCTGCCGTGTTTACCGATGTTTCGGGACAGGAGCATATTACCTCGACTTTGCAAAACGAGGTTTCGTCCGGCAGACTTAACCACGCTTACCTCTTTACAGGCTCACGAGGAACAGGCAAAACCACCTGCGCAAAAATTCTTGCCAAGGCTGTAAACTGTCTTAATCCGCAAAACGGCAATCCTTGCGGCGAATGTGAAATCTGCAAGGGCATTGATGACGGAAGTATTCTTGATATTGTCGAGATGGACGCCGCATCTAACCGTAAAATTGATGATATTCGTCAGATAATTGACGAGGTACAGTTTAAGCCCGCAAAGTGCAAATACAGGGTGTATATTGTCGATGAGGTACATATGCTTACCACAGAGGCTTTTAACGCTCTTCTTAAAACGCTTGAAGAACCGCCCGAGCATGTAATTTTTATACTTGCCACTACCGAGGTTCACAAGCTGCCGCAGACAATCCGTTCAAGATGTCAGCGATTTGATTTTCACAGAATACCGCCTAAGGCGATAGCAGACAGAGTAGAGTATGTGGTTTCGCAGGAAAATGCAGAGATTACCGAGTCGGCGGCGCTTATGCTTGCATCTGTTGCAGACGGCGCACTTCGTGATGCACTTTCGCTTTTGGACAGTTGTCTTGCCGTAAGTTCTCATATTGATGAGGAAGTAGTCCGCAATGCAGCGGGACTTGTAAGCAAAACATATCTTTTTGAACTTGCAACGGCTATAATTAACAAGAATCCCACAAAGTCGCTTGAGATAATAGACAGGCTGTATTCCGAGTCAAAGGATATGGCAAGGCTTTGTGATGAACTTGTTGAACATTTCAGAGCATTGATGCTTATTAAAACAATCAAAAATCCGAGAGATATTCTGATAATGTCGGACGATGAGTTTGAGCAGGCGGTTACGCAGTCGGATTATCTTTCGCTTGCAGATATAGTTTTCTATATGGATGTGCTTTCAAGGGCATATCAGCGAATGGGTAGGGGAACAGGCGACAGAACAGAGCTTGAGATGGCTCTTGTAAAGCTGTCGGCAACCGAACTTGACGGCACGGTAGAGGCATTGACCGCAAGAGTTACTGCACTTGAAAAAGCGGTAAAGCGTGGAATTACCGTAAATTACGCACAGCCTGCACAGCAGAGCGTACAGGCGGAAGCTGCGCAATCGGCAAGTGTACCGAATACACAGACCGAAGTTGAAGAACCGTTTGCAAAACCCGAACCGGAGCACAAGAAAGCACCTGTTGCAAAGCCTGCACCGGAGGTTAAATCTGTTGCACAGAGAGCAAGCGTAAACCTTGACGAACTTTACGATAATGCAGTGCCTTTTGCAAGATGGGTAGAAGTAGTTGACAGCCTGAAATCGGTTTCAAGGTCAATAGCGGCTGCCTTTGCAGGTTCGACAGCTTACGAAAGCGGAAATTACCTTTTGATTGACACAAACAATGAGCTTGCGTTTGATTTGTTAAGACAAAACGGCAGAAGAACAGAAATAAAGCAGACTTTACTTGAATTGACAGGCAAAAATTACAGTCTCGGACCTTATAAAAGGTCAACACCTAAAAAAGTTGAAAAAACAGACCCGCTCAACTCTCTTGTGCAAAGCCTTGAGGGCAGCGGAGTAGAAATAACACAAGAATAAATATGTAATTGAAAGGATGTTTTTAATATGAAAGCAAGATTACCAAAGGGCTACGGCAACGGTGGCGCAAACAACATTCAGCAGCTCGCTCGTCAGGCTCAAAAGTTACAGGACGATATGGAGCAGGCTTCACAGGAGCTTGAGGCAAAAGAATACACAGCTACATCGGGCGGCGGCGCAGTAAGCGTAACATTAACAGGTAAGATGGAACTCACAAAGATTGATATTTCTCCTGATGTTGTTGACGCCGAAGATGTAGAGATGCTTTCCGACCTTATTATTGCGGCTACAAACGAGGCTTTAAGAGCTGCTCGTAAGGAAAAGGAAGACACAATGGAAACTATTTCAGGCGGACTTAACATTCCGGGAATGTTTTAATAATGTCTAATTATAATGTTGCTCCCCTCGAAGTGTTGGTGGAGCAGTTTGAAAGAATGCCCGGTATCGGTCACAAAACAGCGCAAAGACTTGCATATTATGTGCTTAACCTGTCAAAAACAGACGCAGAGGCACTTGCAAAGGCTGTGACTGATGCTCACACAAAAATCCATTATTGCGCAGAGTGCTGTAATCTTACGGATAAAGAACTTTGTCCCGTATGTGCAAATCCCGCAAGAGATAAGTCGGTTATTTGTGTGGTTGAAACTCCCCGTGACGCCTCAGCAATCGAAAAAACACACGAGTACAACGGTGTGTATCATATTTTGCACGGCTCAATTTCTCCGCTTAACGGAATCGGCCCCGATAACATTACCATAAAACAGCTTTTGGCAAGGTTTAACGGAGATGATGTTAAAGAGGTTATTATGGCAACAAACCCGACCGTAGAGGGTGACGCAACAGCTTTATATATTTCAAAGCTGTTAAAACCGCTCGGAGTTAAGGTTACAAGACTTGCTTACGGTATCCCTGTCGGAGGAGATCTTGAGTATGCCGATGAATACACACTTGCAAAGGCTCTTGAAGGCAGGAGTGAAATATAATGGCTTCATTAAAAACAGTAGCGCAGAACAAAAAGGCACATCACGATTATTTTGTTGAAGAATCTTTTGAGGCAGGCATTGAGCTTTGCGGAACAGAGGTAAAATCAATCCGTGCAGGCAGAGTAAACCTTAAGGACAGTTGGTGCTCTATAGTTGAGGGCGAAATTTTCATAAACGGAATGCATATTTCTCCCTATGACCACGGCAATATTTTTAATCGTGACCCAATGCGTGTGCGCAAACTGCTTATGCACAAAAAAGAAATCAACCGCCTCTTTGGTATTATAAAACAGACGGGCTATTCGCTTATACCGATAAGTCTTTATTTTAAAGACAGCAAGGTTAAAGTGCAGGTGGGTCTGTGCAAAGGTAAAAAACTTTACGATAAGAGAGAGGATATGGCAAAACGCTCTGCAAAACGAGATATGGAGCGTGCCATTAAGGAGCAAAACAGATTTTAAATTAAACAGGCAAAAACAAGCAAAAAGCGCGTAACAGTATAACTTTTCGCAATCAAAATTATAAAAGTTCGGTCAGAGAATGTCGTAAAAATGTGATAACCTCTGACCTGATTTTTTATTAAGGTTTAGTAAAGTGATAATCGAGTGACAACGCTTGAAAACCACTAAACTATCCGTTGCGATTATAAAATCTTAACAGTGCAAATCATAATTTTAAATAAAATCCGTTAAACACAAAATACCGTTGCGATTTGGCTGCAGAGGTATTTATTTTTTTTGCTGTTAATTTGTATAAAAATGGCGTAAAAGATTGACTTTTTGTATTATTTGAATTAAAATTATATAATAGCTTAGTGTGGAAAAAACAGCACTGCTTTGCGGTGCGAAAGGAAAATTATATGAAAATCAAGAGCTTGTTTGTCGGTGATACCGACAATACTTTTATTCAGTTTTTCAGGTATTGCTTTGTAGGCGGTTTTGCCTTTGTTGTTGATTTTGGCGTAATGACGCTTTTAACAGAGGTTTTCTCGGTTTATCCCGTGGTTTCGTCAACCGTTTCTTTTGTTGCGGGTTTGTTGGTAAATTACCTGCTCAGTACATTTTGGATATTTAAAAATTCAAAAATAAAAAACAGATTTGCGGAATTTCTTGCCTTTGCACTTATCGGTGTAATCGGTCTCGGAATTAATGCCGCAATTATCTGGCTTTTCCAAAATCCGCTTGCGACAGGTCTTGTGTTTGGCGGCGAATCTGCTGTGGTAAACGGCGAAACAAAGTATTTCTGGCTTTGGGGTATTCAGTATTACCACATTGGCAAGATAGTTTCTACTGTAGTTGTATTTTTATGGAACTTCTGCGGCAGAAAATTTATTTTATTTGATAAGAGCAAAAAATAATTTTGTTACAGATAGAGAGGAAATATAATGAAAAAAGTAATTATTATCGGAGCGGGTCCTGCAGGTATCACAGCGGCAAATGAGCTTTTAAAGGATACAAAAGGCGAATATGATGTTACAATTCTTGAGGAAACAGAGCGTATAGGCGGTATTTCTCAAACGGTACGCTACAACGGCAACCGTATGGACATTGGCGGTCACCGCTTTTTTTCTAAGAGCGACGAGGTAATGAATTGGTGGAGTGAGCTTATGCCTGTTCAGGGCAAGCCGTCATTTGACGATAAGCTCCTCGGCAGAGAAAAGCCGCTGGTTGAAAACGGCCCTGACCCTGAAAAGGACGACAAGGTTATTCTTGTGCGTGACAGAGTTTCAAGAATTTACTATAACAAGCACTTCTTTGATTACCCCGTTACAATGTCGGCGGCAACAATTAAAAATATGGGCTTTCTCACCACAATGAAAGCAGGTTTCAGCTATCTTAAATCTGTAATGTTCAAAAAGCCCGAAGATTCTCTTGAGAATTTCTACATTAACCGTTTCGGTAAGGTACTTTATTCAATGTTTTTTGAGGGCTATACAGAAAAGCTGTGGGGCAGACATCCGAGTGAAATTTCAGCCGATTGGGGTTCACAGCGTGTAAAGGGACTTTCAATCAGAGCCGTATTAAAGGATATGTTCTCAAAGGCATTCGGCGGCAAAAAATCATCAAAAGAGGTGGAAACCTCGCTTATTGAGCAGTTCTGGTACCCAAAGTACGGTCCGGGACAGCTTTGGGAGATTGCTACTGACAGAGCGATTGAAAGAGGCGCAAAACTTCTTAAAAATCACAGTGTAAAGAATATTGTATGCAAAGACGGCAAGATTACAGCCGTTGTTTGCAATACTCCCGAAGGCGAAAAGACTATTGAGGGCGATATTTTTGTATCGTCAATGCCTGTTAAAGACCTTGTTGCAGGTATGACAGGCGATGAGCCTTCAAAGGAGATTAAGTATATTGCAGAGAATCTTCCTTACAGAGATTTTGTTACGGTCGGACTTCTTGTTAATAAACTTAACCTTAAGAATGAAACCAAGATGAAAACTCTTAACAATATCGTACCCGATTGCTGGATTTATGTTCAGGAAACCAGCGTAAAACTCGGAAGAATTCAGATTTTCAACAACTGGTCGCCGTATATGGTGGAAGACCCGGAAAATACAGTATGGATCGGACTTGAATATTTCTGCGCCGAGGGAGACGATTTCTGGAATTTAAGCGATGAAGAGTGCATTAAGCTTGCTACAAAAGAACTTGAATCAATGGGCGTTATCAGTTCAAGCGAAGTTCTCGACTCTCACCGTGAGAAAATCAAAAAGGCTTATCCCGCTTATTTTGATACTTATGCTCAAATGGACGAGCTTATCAAGTATCTTGATACATACACAAACCTTTACTGCGTCGGCAGAAACGGTCAGCATCGTTACAATAATATGGACCACTCTATGCTTACCGCTATCCGTGCCGCAGAAGCTATAAAGGCAGGCAAGACAGACAAGGGCACAATTTGGAATGTAAATACCGAAAAAGAATACCACGAAACAAAGTAATCGGTTTTGGAGGTAATCTGATGGAATTTAAACCTAACCATTTGGTGCAGGATGAGCACAGCCTTGTACAAAGGGAAAATCATCCTTGCAACGGTTTTATAAAATTTGTAACTTCACATCCGTACATTGCGGTTGCAATATTGTGCCTCGCAAGCACGGTTATTACAACGAGCACATCATTCGGAAGTCTTTTGCCGATATTTGCGATTGTTCCTATGCTCATTGTATTATTTGCGGGAGTTCCTGTCGGAATTTATTTCAGTTCAAAAAACACAACCGATGACGACAGCAGAAAAAAGATGGCTTTGTTTATGTCTGTCGCCTCATTTGCAGGTGCGATAGGGCTGTTTTTAATAATACTTATGAAAGGTTCAACGGCTTTTCATATTCTGAATTACGGTTTGCTTGTGTCGGCGCTTGTGCTTATTTACCTTGCCTGTACAGACAGACTGACGGATAAGGCTTTTGTGGTTGTAATTTTTGCACTCGGTTTTGTGTTAAGGCTTGCCTATGTGCTTTATACCGATATTTCGGTAAGACAACACGATGTCGGAAATTTCGATATGGAAATAGGTCATTGCGGATATATAAGATATTTTTACGAAAACTTTAATCTGCCTGATTTTGATGTAAGAAATTACTGGCAGTTCTATCATCCTCCGTTCCACCATATCATAGCGGCATTATGGATGCGTTTGCAGACATTTTTAGGTATAGATTATTATGCTGCGGGCGAAAATGTGCAGATTCTCACACTTTTCTATTCATCAATCTGCATGGTTCTTTCATATAAGATTTTCAGACAATTGGGTTTGAAAGGCAGAGGTCTTGTATGTGCAGTCGCAATAGTGGCTTTCTGTCCAACTTTCTACATAATGGCAGGCAGCGTAAACAACGATATTCTTTCGATTGCCTTTATGCTTGCGGCTGTTTTAAATACGCTTTATTGGTATAAAAATCCGACTTTCCCGAGAATTATGGCAATTTCTCTTTGTGTTGGCTTGGGAATGATGACAAAGCTTTCCGTATGGATGGTAGCACCTGCAATTGCGTTTGTATTTTTATATGTTTTCTTTAAGAATTTAAAGGACTTTAAAAAGTACCTCGTTCAATTTCTGTGCTTTGGCGTTGTGTGTGCGCCTCTTGCACTGTGGTGGCAAGTAAGAAATCTTTTGAAATTCGGAGTACCGCTTACCTATGTGCCGGCACTTTCAATTACAAGCGACCAGTATATCGGAAACTTGCCGTATGCAAAAAGACTGTTTGACTTCGGTTTAAATCAGTATGCAAATGTAGGCGATCAGTTTGTCACCTACGGTGCGTCATATAACGAGTACAACCCGCTTGTGGCATTGTTCAAGACATCAATGTTTGACGAACTTATAAATACAAACAATTATCCGAAAATTGCAGGGTTTAACATTATTTTGTTCTGGTCTGCGGTTATTATCGGAATGTTCGGATTTGCGGCAATGATTTATGCTTTTTGTAAAAGGAAAAATTCAGCCCTTAACAATGCGCATAAAATATTTATTGCTTTGATATATGCAGTATTCTTTGTATCATATTATATTTTCTGTTTCCAATTCCCATTTGTATGTACAGAAAACATAAGATATGCAGTACCGCTTATAATACTCGGAGCATTCTTTACGGGACTTGCGGTGCAGTATTTAGGCAAAGCTTCAGACAAAAAATATAAATCTGTTGCAAGAGGTGCAATTTACACTCTTGTAACGGTATTCAGCGTTTCTTCTGTACTTGTTTATTATATAGTAGGAATGCCGTAACAGTATAAAAGCTCTCTTTTGAGGGCTTTTTGATTTGTAACGGATTTGTAACTTCAATAAACAGAGATTTTAACGAGTATGTATTGATTTTCATATTTAATTGGTGTATGATTAGTTAGAATTATAATTGACATATTTTGTCCAATTAATTTTATGAGGTAATAATATGAGGATAGTAATTGTCGGATGCGGTAAAGTCGGCACATCTATAGCGTCCCTGCTTAATGCGGAGGGGCACGACATTGTTGTAGTTGATATTGACCGCAACGCTGTGCAAAATCTTTCTAATTCCCTTGATGTTATGGGAATAGAGGGTAACGGTGCATCGTATGAGGTGCTTGCGGAGGCAGGGGCGGAAAAGGCTGACCTTGTTATTGCGGCGGCGGCTCTCGATGAAGTAAATCTTTATACCTGCCTTATGGCAAAAGCTGCGGGTACAACACACACTATTGCAAGAGTAAGAAATCCGCAATATGCGGCGGATATTCACCGTGTTAAAGATACTCTCGGTCTTTCAATGTCTATCAATCCGGAGCTTACGGCGGCAAAAGAAATGAGCAGACTTCTCAGATTTTCGGGTGCTCTTGAAATCGACACTTTTTCCAGAGGCTCGGTTGAACTTATAAAAGTCGCTCTTCCCGAAAATTCTTCAATAGCGAATAAAAAGATAAGCCAGATTGATATTTTAAAAGGTAAAGTCAGAATTTGCCTTGTCGAAAGAGGTAACGAGGTATTTATTCCTAACGGTGACTTTGTGCTGCTTGGTGGTGACAGAATTTCTGTTGCGTCAAAGGCCGATGTGGCGGCAAAATTCTTTAAGCGTATCAGCGTATCAATCGGTAAAAGCCGAGATGTGATTTTGCTTGGCGGAGGTAAGATTTCGTTCTATCTTGCAAAAAACCTTATTGCTTCGGGTGCAAGCGTAAAAATTATTGAAAAAAATTCTGATCGCTGTTGGGAACTTACAAACATACTTCCCGAGGCCGTTGTTATTCAAGGTGACTGTATGGATCAGGATCTTCTCTTAAGCGAAGGTGTTGAACACGCCGACGGTGTAGCCGCTCTTATGGACTATGACGAGGAGAATATTCTCATTTCGCTGTATATTCAGAGTGTGTCAAAGGCAAAGATTATTACAAAGGTAAACAATACTTCTTTTGACTCAATTCTTCACAACTTAAAAATAAAAACTATTATTCACCCTAAAAATCTTACGGGTGAGTATATTGCAAGTTATATCCGTGCAATGCAGAATTCACTCGGCAGTAATGTAGAAACATTGTACAAACTCAATGATGACGCTGTAGAGGCGCTTGAATTCAGAGTGCGCAGTACATCAAGAGTAACGGGTATTCCTTTGCAGGAACTTAATTTAAAAGATAACTTGCAGGTTATCAGCATTAATCGTCACGGAAAAATTATACTTCCGCAAGGCAGCGATAAAATTATGTGTGACGATACCGTAGTTGTAATTACTAAGCATAAAGGCCTTAGCGACCTTGATGATATTTTAAAGCATTGAGGTTAAATAACTATGAATAAACGAAGTATTATTTATATTTTGGGTTGGGTGCTTATAGTTGAAGCCGTTGCAATGCAGATAGGCACAATTACATCTTTAATTTACGGTGAAAAAGAGGCGTGGTATTTTGTGCTTATCGGTGTTGTAAGCGCAATACTCGGTGTACTTGCTATAAAGGTTAAAAAGCCTAAAAATATGGTGCTTTACCAAAAAGCAGGTTTTGCATCAACGGCGCTTAGTTGGATTTTGCTTTCGCTTGTAGGCTGTATGCCGTTTTGGCTTAGCGGAGAAATCCCGTCTTTTATAGATGCTTTTTACGAAACCGTATCGGGTATCACTACAACCGGCGCAACAATTCTCAATGATGTAGAGGCGCTTAGCAAAGGTATGCTTATGTGGAGAAGTTTTCTTCACTGGTTAGGCGGTATGGGTGTTATCGTCTTTTTGCTCGCAATAATCCCTAAACTCGGCGGACAGCAGAATATTTTTCTTATGAAAGCAGAAAGCCCCGGTCCTATCATAGGCAAGGCTGTACCTCGAATGAGAAATTATGCCACTATGCTCTACGGCATTTATATTACTCTTACCGCACTTGAGTTTATTTTGCTTTTGTTTGGCGGTCTTAATGTATTTGAGGCAATAAACACAAGTTTTTCAACTGCCGGTACAGGCGGATTCGGAATATATAACAGCAACGCAGCGGCTTTTGACAGCTATTATGTGCAGACTGTAATTGCCGTGTTTATGCTTTTGTTCGGCATAAATTTCTCGGTATATCTCTGTCTTATTGCAAGAAAATTCAAACAATCGCTCAAATTTGAGGAATTGTGGATATACCTTGGAATAGTAGCGGTTTCAACTGCAATTATTGCATTTAATATCAGCTCGATTTACAAGCCGTATGACGCTTTCCATCAGAGCTTTTTCTATGTATCATCAATTATTTCTACAACAGGTTTCGGACTTACCGATGTTAATAAATGGCCTGAACTTTCAAAAACGGTTATTATAATTCTTACATTTATCGGTGCTTCGGCGGGCAGTACGGGCGGCGGATTTAAAATTTCCCGTATTATCCTGCTTTTTAAGGAGGTAAGAAAGGAATTTTCTCTCCTTGTACACCCACGAAATGTTAAACTCGTAAAAATGGACGGCAAGGCAGTAAATCACGATATTATGCGTACCACTTCAATGTATTTGGTGCTTTATATAGGTGTGTTTGCCATTAGCTTTTTGCTTGTTTCCATAGACAATATGGACTTTACAACAAGTTTTACGGCGGTAGCGGCAAATCTTAACAATACGGGCCCGGGTCTTGGTGCGGTTGGCCCTGTAGGAAATTATGCCGATTTCAGCATTTTGTCAAAGATAGTATTTATTTTCGATATGCTGGCAGGCAGACTTGAGATTTACCCGCTCTTGCTCCTTTTTGCACCGTCTGCATGGAAAAAATCGTAATATTTAACCACCTCACAGCAAATAATAGTTGTGAGGTGATTTTTAATGTCAGAGGCAATAAACATAGCGGTTGAAAAAGCAGAGAAACCCAAAAGGATAAAATTCACCTTTTATCAAAAGATGTTTTTTCTGTATTTTCTCAATATAACGGATTGGATATGCACTGAGGCTTTGCTTGCAAGCGGATACTTTGCAGAGGCTAATCCTGTTATGCAGCCTGTTTTAAACAATTTTTGGCAGACAATTATAATCAAGGGAGTAATTCCCCTTGCGGTAATTCTGTTGAGCTGCTTGGTAAACAAATGGGCGAACGCAGGCGACAGTATTATAATAAACATAATGCTGTATGTAGGTATTTCTATATATATGCTCGTAAATCTTTGGCATATTTTCAATTTTGTATTGCTCTTTTTCATATTTTAATGTAAAATAATAAAGAATGAGTAAAGACGGAGGTGTTGTTTTTGCCCGCATTATCTGTAAGTAATCTTACAATGACATTTATAGAAAGAAATTTGTTTACCGATGTATCGTTTGAGGTAGAGTCAAGGGATAAAGTTGGCTTTATCGGCGCAAACGGCGTGGGCAAAACAACTCTCTTTAAAATATTGGACGGCGAAATTTCACCTACATCGGGCAATGTGGTTTTTGCCAAGGATACTGTTGTCGGCTATATGGAGCAGCATGCCTGCAATAATCCACGAATCAGCATTTATAATGAACTGCTGTCCGTGTTCGATTATTTGACCGATACAGAGCAGGAGATAGCCGAAGTAACAAATGCGATAGAAAATAAAGACGGCGACTTAAATGCGCTTGTAGAGCGCCAGTCAAGGCTTATTGACGAGTTTGAAAGACTTGGCGGACTTACATACAAAAGCCGCACACGCTCGGCTTTGCTCGGGCTCGGCTTTACAGAGGCGGAGCTTGATATGCCTGTCGGAAATTTAAGCGGCGGTCAGCGTTCAAAATTAAGCCTTGCAAAACTTTTGCTTTCAAAAAGCAACTTCCTTTTGCTTGACGAGCCTACAAACCACCTTGATATAAGCGCAGTAAATTGGCTTGAGAGCTTTTTGCGTGACTTTAAGGGCGCAATGATTATAATAAGCCATGACAGATATTTTCTTGACAATGTTACAAACAAGACGATTGAACTTGAGCACTGCAAAACAATGTGCTATAAAGGTTCGTACTCTGAATTTATCAAGAAAAAAGAGGCATATAACGAGTCTTTAAAGAATAAATATGAAAATGACTTAAACGAAATTAAGCGTATAGAGGGCATAGTAGAACAGCAGAAACGATGGGGCAGAGAAAGAAACTTTATTACTGCCGCAAGCAAGCAAAAAGAGGCCGACCGCATAAAGGCACAGCTTGTTAAGCCTGAAAGCGAGCTTGATACCGTAAAAATGAGATTTACTCCGAAAATTGAAAGCGGCAATGATGTTCTTATGTGCAGTAATCTTTCAAAATCTTTCGGAGATAAAAAGCTGTTTTCTGATGTAAACATACATATCAGAAAGGGCGAGAAAGTATTTATTCTCGGCGGTAACGGCTGCGGAAAAACAACTCTGTTCAGAATTTTAACGGGAAAATGCCCGCAGGACAGCGGCGAGTACGAGTACGGTACAAATGTAACGGTAGGTTACTTTGACCAGTTACAGCAAAACCTTAACCTTGAAAATACCGCCGTAGATGAAATATGGGATACTTTTCCTCAAATGACTCAAACAGAGGTGCGAAGTGCGCTTGCATCATTCCTTTTCAGAGGTGACGAGGTATTTAAACTTCTTTCAAAAATGAGCGGCGGCGAAAGAGCGAGAATTTCGCTTGCAAAACTTATGCTTAAGGGCAGTAACTTCCTTTTGCTTGACGAGCCTACAAACCACCTTGATTCGGCGTCAAGAGAAGAACTCGAAAAAACACTTGCCGACTATAGCGGTACTTTGCTCATAATCAGCCATGACCGTTATTTTATCAATAAGTTGGCAGATAGAGTGCTTGTGCTTGATAAGAACGGTATAACCGAATATCTCGGCAATTACGATTATTATGTTGAGCATATAAGAACCGAGCAGACCGAAGTTAAGACAGCGGCGGTCAAAAAAGAAAAACCGCATAATGATTACTTTCTGCAAAAGCAAAGGCAGAGTGAAGAACGCAAAAAACAGACAAGACTTAAAAAAGCGGAAGAGGCAATTGAAAGACTTGATGAAGAAATAGCGCAGACACAGGAATTGCTGTCAGGCGAGGAAGTAGCGGCTGATTACGAAAAACTTATTGAACTTACAAATAAACTCGAAGAATTGCAGAATGAACAGGAAGAACAGTATGCAATTTGGGAAGAACTTTCAGATTAATTAAATATAAAAAGCCGTATGAAAATACGGCTGAATATCCATCCGTGGCGCAATTGGATAACGCAACAGATTCCGATTCTGGAGAATGGGGGTTCAAATCCCTTCGGGTGGGCCAAAAAATAAAAAACACCCTTTGCGGTGTTTTTTATTTTTATATACAAAGAAAACGAAGGGATTTGAAGCCGACCGTTAAGAAAACAGTCCGGTGGACTGTTTTTAGGGAGGAGCGTTGATGATATTATAATTGAGAACAAGCCGTTATATACGAGGCAGAGAGTAAAAGAATAAGAAAGAGTACTTCGGGTGGGCCAAAAAATAAAAAACATCCTTTGCGGTGTTTTTTATTTTTTATATACAAAGAAAACGAAGGGATTTGAAGCCGACCGTTAAGAAAACAGTCCGGTGGACTGTTTTTAGGGAGGAGCGTTGATGATATTATAATTGAGAACAAGCCGTTATATACGAGGCAGAGAGTAAAAGAATTTATGTGTTGTATAGATAAATTGATTATCTGCACATAATATTTCTGTTGTCTTAATGTCGTTTTCTTAAAAAATCGGATATTTTTAAAATATTTAAAGGAAGAATTAAAAAGATTTTTGAATTTTCTTAAAAAACAAGACGATTTTTCAATAAATATAATTTAAAAAAACTCCGGGATTTAAGCCGCTTTTGTGGGGCTGAAGAACTTTTTTGAAATTTTTTAAAAAAGTTTGAAAAAAGTGTTGACATTTGGAACCTCGTATGGTATTATATATGAGCAGTCAACGAGAGATACAAAAACAAAACAAAATCTCTTGTGAAACAGCGAAAAACGCTGGTGTAGCTCAGTTGGTAGAGCAGCTGATTTGTAATCAGCAGGTCGGGGGTTCAAGTCCGTCCACCAGCTCCAAAAGAAGCCTACTGTTTAGGCAGTAGGCTTTACATATGGGAGAATTCCCGAGTGGCCAAAGGGGGCAGACTGTAAATCTGTTGTCACTGACTTCGGTGGTTCGAATCCACCTTCTCCCACCAAACTTAAAAAACGCCTTAAACACTGAGTTTAGGGCGTTTTCCTTTTGCGTTTAGCAGAGATAAAAACCCTCTGAAAATTTGTCTGTCTAACAGTTGTCTAACAGATAAACTAACTAAGCATATTTTCAAGCGATTCTGTGAGCTTTGCTTTTGATTTTGCCTGAATATGGGAATAGATATTTGCAGTTGTATTGTATGAACTGTGACCTGCCCATTCCTGTAATTCTTTCATACTTGCACCGCTTTCAAGAAGAATACTAATATTTGTATGCCTTAATTCGTGCAACTTGATTCTTTTTAAGCCTGCGTTCTCGCATAACTTCGGTATTGCCCTCGTAACATATTCGAGAGGTAATAAACTGCCGTCAGGTCTTACACAAACGAAACCGTCCCAAGTATGATTATACAGCTTGTTCTTTTGTTTCTGCTTTTCCTGTTTTGCCTTTAATTCAGATAAATATTTTACTGCTGAATCAGACATAGGAAATGAGCGAATAGAAGAAGAGGTTTTAGCAGTAGCCTCATAATACAGATTTTTGATTTTTGAACCTGATACGCCTTTATCCTTAACCGTTCCGTTAATGTAAAGTATTTTGTTTGCAAAATCAATATCCTGCCACCTTAAACCTATGATTTCACCTCTGCGTAAACCAAACCAAGAAGCAAGTAATACAACAGGTTCAATAGGTGATCCTTTTGCAGCCTTTAAGAATGTTTTAAGCTCCTCTACGGTATAGAAATTTGCTACATGACGGTTTTTCTTAGGCAAATCTACCTTGTCCGCAGGATTACTTTCTATACGCCCCATTTTATAAGCATACCTTAAAGCCTTACTTATGTTAGCGTGATAATGGTGTATGGTATTTGCAGTTACTTTATCATTATTCAGCTTATAGGTGTAAAAATCCTGAATATGATAAGGCTTTAAGTCACAAAGCTTTATTCTTCGTTCGGCAAAATACGGGCAAATTACATTATGTATAACTTGCTTATATCCGTAGTAGGTATTCTTAGAAATGGTATATTTGGTATCTTCAAGCCACTGTTTTAGATAATCGGAAAACAACATTTCAGTTTCATCAAGAACAAGTTTGTTTTGCCACTCTTGAAGAATTTCAATCCTTTTTTGTTCAAGTTTACGCTTGTTGTTGCCGTTTACCGAAAACTCGGTTTTAATCCACTTTTGAACACGCTTGCCGTTTGAAAGATGATAGCTTACGATTATGTAATAATAATCTCTGCCTTTTTTCTTTGAAATTACGGCTGTAATGTCTTTATGTCTTGCTGTCAAGTAAATTCCTCCTTTTGTGACAGCAATTACCTAATATTATTATATAACATAATTGCGTTTAATTCAATAATTATCTTTAGTTTTCTCCTTTCTTATCGGGAAGACTTTCTACAAGTTTTAAAAACTCTTCACAAGCATAACGCCTGCCGTTTTCATCTTTTGAAGGTCTTTTAGAGCGGTAGTTATCTCCGTGAAGAGGTATTCCTAATTTACCTAAAAAGTATCGCAAGTCTTCAAAACTGTAGCCGTTATAAGATGTACCCATTTTTTGACCGTTACTCATGTCGATTATCCAATATCTCTGACACGCTCTGTACCTAAGTGCCTTATAACCCAAGTACACCGGCTTTAATTCATACCCAGCTTCTCGAAACACTTCCTTAATACGCCATGTTGAGTATTTTTCGTATATGGTTCTAAAGGTTAAATCGCTGAAATCGCCTTTCTCAAAATACTCCGCTAACTCCTCATCTACAATAACTTCGTCTTCATCAATCATATAGTGTCACCTTCCTTTTCTTTTGCGTGAAAGTGTGGTATGTCTTCAAACAAAGCAAATTGAATAATATAATCACATATGCGAGGTGAATTGTAAAAGTAACCGTCAATACAATGCTCTTTAAGACCGTATGCGGTTGCCACACTGTATATACAGCTATATGACTGGAGAAAGTTTGAAAGAGTCATAACTCCGACTCTATCAAAAATTTTGTCATGAAATATCAGAGAACCGCCTCTTGACACTTGTTCACTATAATAAGTCCCAAGCAGTTTGTCCTCTAAAATATCAACTCTGTCGCACCAATTCTTAATACCTGTTGTAATTCCGATATTAAGAATTGTGTCAATGTCCTCTTTTGGCAAATGAACCGTATGCTTTTGTATTTGACCGTTAAAGTCCTCAAAAGCTACCAAAAGGTCATTTGTTTTTTTCCAATACTTTACTACTTCATTAAGCATATAATTATTACTCATAATCATTCTCCTTATATAATATTATAAACATATTTCTACGATAATCAGTTTTTAGGTTTTTCGGGTTTTCGGTTTTTATTTGTGCGTTTATAAGAAATTAAGTTTCTCGGTATTTATGTATTTCGGGTTCAATATCTCACTTCATATCCTTTGAATAAAAAGTGCGTTCAAACTCTTCATCAGACACTATCTGATTGTATTTATCGTTTGTGCTATCACCTTCCTTTACAAATTCTTTCGACTTTGAATTTGGTTCAAGTTCATTGCCAGAAAGAAATGGAAATACGTCTTCAATTGTGTTATTATTATCTATAGAATTATTATTAAGCAGAAAAGGAAGTAAAATATCATTGATATACACTCTTTCTTTTCCGTACTCCATAGAAAAGTCATTCCATTCTCTGATTTTAATAAAATCATAATCCATCTTAATATAAAACTTACACCGACGTTTCAACTGATTGATGGGTTCGTCCTCGTGTTCAAAAACATTATGATAAAACTCATCAATTTTTAAAACAGAAGTGAGTATAATCAAACTGCAATTAACATATTTGTTTTTATAACGGCTTTTAATGGAACAAGCTGTATGCGGGTCTAACAGCTTTAATAAGTCGGAAAGCCCCAACGCTGACGGTCTTATGTCATCCAATATTAAGCAAGGCTGTTGACAGTAACCGTCCAAAATATCATTGCTTCCAGAAGATATATAATAATCCATATCATGACTGTCAGCTATTTTCTTTGCCAGTGTTGTTTTTCCTGCTCCAGCTTGTCCGCAAATATAAATGCAGGTTGTTTTTCGTTCGGATTGAGTATTTTGTAAATACTCTGCTCTTACTTTGAACGCATTTTCAATCACTCTTAATGAATCAGGGTAAACCAATAACTTCGTATCAATCTCTGTAGTTTTGTTATACTCCCTAATTTCACCACTCAAAATACGGTCAACAATACTACTCAGTTTATCCTTGCTGTCAGCATTAGCTATAACTGATTGAACATCAAAATTAGCTGTAATATTTTTAATATCATATTGTGCTTTATCAGGGGCATTGATATGAGCCAGATATAAAACAGCGTCCTCAAAACTACCATTTATCTTTGAAACGAAGTTTTCTGCAAGATTGAACCACTTGCAAATATACTTAGTTTTCTGTGGCTGTGACCGTTCAAACTTAAGCACTAAATGAATATGTGCAGGCTTAAATTCTCCTGCTTTATGTTTAGGATTTCTGCTCTCATCTGCTTTAGTGTATAAGTCTTTATCGTGTATTATATAAGCATAATTGTTAATGACATGGGATTTAGCTTCTAATATTTCAGAGAGTTTATCCATATCAAATAATACCTCTCCGTCATCATTATTAAGCCTTGAAACTATCTCACACGCACGTACTGACGGCAACTTAATCACCTCCCCATTTGGAGGGCAGTAACGCCCTCATTATTATCAAATCGGTTTTAGTCATATCTCTGATTTTGGGTATTGATACCTCAGCCAATGGTTTACCATCTACCCTTAGGTATCCCTTGCCTCTTCCTTTTGGCTGTAAATCTTTTGAATCGGGAAATAACATTCTCGAAGATTCTGAAGATAATCGACCTAATCCGAGAGCGACACCAAAGTTATCTCTTGCACCTGACATAAAATTACTTGAATCAGCTCTCTGTAATGAAAGTATTACAAAGATATTCAGTCCTCTGCCGAGCATTAAGATACCGGATAATTTCTGTTTGTACTCATCCTGTTGCTTCTTTGGTAAGGATGACAGAAATCCTGCCCACTCATCAAAGACAAGATAACAAGGCTGTTTACAATTGGCGTTGTGCTTTATACGATTTTGCATTAAATCAAAAACAGTATCCAGACCCTTGCCTACATCCATATGACTGAAATAGTTGGAACAGTCACTCATAGCGTAGAAATCAATAGCTTTAAAATCACATAGGTATATCAAGGAATCAGCCTCAGCTAATTGCTTTAGTATATACTTAAGCGTGTAAGTTTTTCCTCCTCCAGAAGGGGCAACCAAAATCATGTGAGGCGTGTTTTTAAAGTCGATTGTCAAGGGTACTAAAACCCCTTTTGATAGTGCCGTTTGGTTTACTCCAACATAAACACTTGTATCAAACTTCATCATCGTAAACTGTCCTTTCAGCTTTATTTTTATTATTGTTTTCACGAACAGCGTTTTGATAGTAAAGTAAATCTTTGGATGTACATATATACAAAACATCTACTGCTACTAAGTGCTTTTCCTCAGAATAAAGAATTCGGTCAATATAAACAGAAGGAACTATAGTAGTTGTATCTTGATATACACTTGAAAGACCTGTAATACCATAGTGGTTTAACTGCCCTATCACAGTATTTTGCAGTATTTTTTGCAAATTGTATTCATCAACATCAGGCATATCTGCTACTGGAATAATGAATCTGTAAATCACACTGTTTTTTCGTATAGCATAACCGCTATAGTTGATTGAAGTATCAGAAACAGGTATATCGACAATATCATTTTTCTTAATGACTTCATACAAAAAACAGCTCAAATATGACGCAATATATGGAGCGTTCTTATTTGCCCTTTGTTCACACTTCTTGCGTGCAAATATATGAATTGCAGTCTGATACGAAGGATTATCGAAAAACAAAAAGAGTATGTACACAATTGTACCTAATGGAATTACACCGATAAGACAAATACTAAACATAGAAAGATAATAAATAAGGTCTAACTTGTACGAGCTGAATATATCTGACGTATGATTTGTTATAACCAATATTGTTATTGCGAATGAAAGCATACCTGCTATAATAAAAGAAGCACGCAACGTACGTGTGTCAATTTTTGGCATTTTCATCAAATGACCTCCCAAATCAAATAATATACTAATAAATATTTATGTTTTCCAATAAGTGCTTGATACATCAAAAAACTTATTTGGATACATAGTTTATTCTTGTTCTACCATTCTACCGCCCGATGGACAAGCCCAATCGGGCGGTAAGTCCAATCAGTAGCTGAAAAACAGCGACTATTCTGCATTCTACCAAAATGAACATCTTGCTGTGGGCAAAAAGCCCACAGCGATGTTCATTTATCAGTCTGCGACAATATTCTCAGACCAATCTGAAATAACACTGACTGCAACTACTTTGTTATTATCAAGTCGAATATCAAGCAATGCTCCCCAACTAACACTGGCAAGCTGTTCGGAAATTTCCTTTTCTGCAGAAACATCAACAGTATATTTGCGAATATCACTGGCTCTTTTACCGCCATACTGCATTACAGTAAGTATGTAACCGTCAGACCATTCAACAAGTTTACCTTGTATATCAGCACTGCCTGCTTCACGGTAGTAATCCGAAAGCAGTATAGCTACAATTCGTGGTTTCACATAATTTTTCATGTGAGTTCCTCCTAACTTTTAATTTAAAAATTCAAAAATTCAGAAAATATAACACGGTGACTTATTGCGTACCATAATTTTCACCTCCAATATGTTCAGCGGTATGCAACCTGTTTGTTGATATAAGCTTACCATATATTAAGCAAAAGCTCTTTTACATTTCGTTATGTAAAATTTGCCTCACATATTTTGCTTTACATATATGATATGACGTGTCAGTAAATTGCCTTTAAGTATAGAATAATACAATTTTTCTTTTCTTGACTTTGCATTTGATAATGTAAAAATTTCATTATGCAGTCTATACTTTACCTTTATAGTTTAATACAAGTTTTTATTGTGTATTTTTACATTTGCAACTGTAAACGGTATTTTGTAGATATGTGATAAAATGATTTACGGATGATAATTCAATTGCAAATCATCCTAAAATATTTTGTAAAGGAGTTTTCAAAATGAAAACAAAAGAATCAACAAAACTAAATCAGTGTATGTCTTGCCCGATTGCTCATCAAGTAATTAGTGATTATATGACATTTTATTCTGATTATCGTGAATATCAAAGGGGCAACGCTACCTATGATGAATATTTAGAAAATACAGAAGATAATGTTCAGGGAATAGCTAAAACGCTTAATTTTGAAGGTTCATTTGAAGAGCAATTAGACTTTGTATTAAATTTAAGCAAGGCAAAACTAAGTAAAAAAGGGTTAAACGAAGATAATTTTGAGTGTGTAGAAACTATCCACAAAATAATTAAATCTATTAAGAGGTTGTTTTTCAGTTGTCCAGAAGAATATGAATGTTTTATTGAGGAATGTCAAAAACAAACTATTGAGATTATTTCAATAATTCAAACCATGCTAAATGATAAAGCTGTTGACATAGAGGCTGAATGGATAAAAATAAAAAAACTGCAAGAACGTCAAAAACTACATCCAGATGAAGCTGAAAATCTGTTTAATAAGAAATACACCGAATATAAAGAGCTTATAGATGACTATTGCGTGAAATTTTATAATGAAATACCATATGAATACTCTAATTCCAGTGACAGCGATTATAGAAACTGTAAATGTGAAAATTTTCTTGAATATGTTAAAAAAATTGATAATCCTGTTATTGTAGATTTCAACCATGAAAGAATTGATAAGCTAAAAGCAGAATTTCAAAATGTTGTCTATGAGTTTATAAGCAAAACACCAAAACGATTTGGAGAGTTATTCAAAAGAATTAAAAAAATACAGAATTTCACTGATACCGATATAACGAATTTACTATGGGAAAATCCAAAAAAAGGAAAAAGTATTATTGCTTCTTTAGTTAAAAGTGCCGAACCTAAATTAACAAACGAACAATTAAAGAAGTTGTCAAGAATATTACTTGTTTCAGAAGATGTGTTAAAAAGTGGTGCTGGAATATCTTATGGCTTATGGAAATCCACAGATACACTTGATGAGATTTCTGAAATTATTAGTTTAAGTGACTCTGATTTTATAGATAGACTCAAAGAAAAAGACATATACAACCAAAAGGAGATTTGTATATATCCTAAGGAAGATGAAAATACAAAAGTAATATACTTAGATTATGAAGCAATGTACTACACAGCTCTTCACCCCGAAGAAATAGATATATTGATTTCCGTCCTTGAAGAATTGCAAGCAGAGAAAAACAGCTGATTATAACGAAACCGCAGGGAATTTTATATTTTCTGCGGTTTATTTTGTAAGGTTCGCTATGGCTATTTTGCCATAGCGTTATTTTTTTGTCCGATTTTTGCCGATATTCACGCTCATAAGCCTTAACTGTTTTCTATATTCAAATCGTCACCGTAGGCTTTAATTTCACATTTTGCTCCGCTTATTTTATAAGTAAAGAATTGCCCTACGGCGTATCGTAAACTTGCTTCTTGACTTACGAAATTTCGCTACGCTTTTAATGCTCATAAAGCCCATACGATGACGATTTAAACGAATATAAAAAATCAGAAAGGAGTGAAAAATACAGCGTGAATATCTAAATCGGACTTTTTAAAAGCCCACCAATTCAGAATTACCGAATATAAATTTTAATCAACTTTCAAGGAGAAAACATTATGAAGTATTTTACAAACTGCAAAACAGCCGAAGACCTCAAAAAAGAATACAGAAGATTAGCAAAACAGCTTCACCCTGATTTAGGCGGTGATACAGAAGAATTTAAGGTAATGCAAAACGAATATGAAATTATGTGGGAACGCCTGAAAAATATACATACAAATTCAGATGGCGAAACCTACACCAAAGAAACAACGGAAACACCGCAGGAATTTATAAATATAATCAATGTGCTTACAAGCCTTTCGGACATTGAGGTTGAAATTTGCGGTACTTGGTTGTGGGTATCGGGAAACACCAAAGCACACAAAGAAGTGTTGAAAGAATTAAAATTCCGATACGCTCACAAAAAACAGGCTTGGTATTTTCATACAGAACCGTACCGCAAGAAAAGCAAGCGAGAATTAACGCTTGATGAAATCCGTGATATGTTCGGTTCTGAAAAGTATAATCAAAGCGGAAACAAAACTCCAACATTACACAGTTGACAAAAAAGGGGAACAACTGAAAAGTTGTTCCCCCTAAAATTGAAATTACTTCAAATTTTACAGTTTCATTCATATAATTTTTGAAAGTTATTTTACAAAAATATTGAATTTTCACATATTGTATGCTAAAATAAAAATGCCAAACAAAAATTTAATTTCAAGTTCACCTAAGTGTGTATTTTTATTTCGGTAAAAATACAGGCTCTTATTTTGATACACTTAAGGTGACTATTGAAATTTTTGTTTGGCGACAAAAGGGCTATGTATTTTTCGGGTGCGTAGCTTGTTCTATGCACCCTTTTTTACTGAAAAATAAAAAGTTTTTATAAAATTAAATTTATCTCTTAAAAAATGAACCTTTTAGACATTTAAAATGTCTAATATATAGAGCTTACAGCATAAGCCCTTTGTCGCCAAAAATAAATAAAGAGGAAATGAAATTTTATGAAAGCTAAAAAACGAAAATGTCTTGTAATGCTGATTGCAATGTTAGTACCAATGACAAGCGTTGCATTAACTGGTTGTAACGGAAAGAATGAAGTTTCAATCGCTACACCCGACCAAGCAACTACGCAAATTACTACACAGCAAATAACTACACAAGCTCCTAAGCCAGATTATCACGAAGCCTATCAAGCGTATAAAGAAAAGTTAAAGGAGCGTTCAGCAGAAATAAAGGCTTATGATTGGCAAATTGATAATAGTGAAAGCAAACCTGTTGTTTTTGCTGATATTTTAGGTGACGAAACTCCAGAAATGATAATTACATTTATGGATGTAGATGACCCGAAAGGTATTGGATATTATATAAGGTGTGAAATTTATACTTATAAAGATGATAAGTGTAAATTAGCATATACCGAAAGCGAAGATGTTACTCATCTTGATTATGCTTCTCAGTTTTTTCATCAATACTTATTTTTTCAGATTAATAATTCAAAAGATTTGTATTGGTTAGACTATCGTGGAATGAGTTTTACACAAAAAACAAAGATTTACCATATGGATTGGGATGGTGAAAAGCTCAGTCCAAAATTGATATGCGAACAAACATATACTGATATGCCCGATATTTACGAAACACCTGACGAAAAGTCAGGTATTGTTCAAGGCGAAGATGTTGGTTATGAAAACAGCGAAATTTATAAGTATAATCTTTTAGATTCAATGTCACATATATTAATGTATAATGACCATAGCTTTGTTATATTTGATACAGATTATCAATTCTCTGATAGAAATGAAGCTATGAGTTATCAAGATGCTATTAGTTATCTTGATAAGAAACTTGCCTGACAAACTTTTAAAAAGTATAATCGTATAAGGAGCTTATTATGAAAAAGAAAAAATTGGTAATTATTTTAGTTGCTTCGGTAGTTGCAATAGCGTTGCTTGTAGCTACCACTTTGGTAGTATTAACTCATCCCATTGATATGATACAAAACTCTAAAAATATTATTTCAGATAATAATGTTTTTAATTCTGATGAAAGCGAAACAACGCAACCGACTACAAGTTCACTACCACTCAACGAACGATTTGCAAAAGCTAATATTGGTGATAGTATTACTTTTGGAGAATATGAAATTGACAACGAAGACGGTGTATATTATACCGAAAACAAGTCAACAGCTCCTATTGAATGGGGTGTTGTTGATAAAAACGATAAAGCTGTACTTTTAATTAGTAAAAAAGCCGTTGACTGTCGTAAATTTTGTGAAAGTGAAGAATCGGAAGTAAGGAACAGTTGTACTTGGATAAACAGCGATATTAGAAGTTGGTTGAATGATGATTTTTATAAAAATTCATTCAGTCATCAAGAAAAAGCGTATATTTTGCAAACAAAACTTGATAACAATAGTTATTCTATTGAAGCCGATGATGCAAAAAGTACATATGATTATGTTTTTTTACTTAATATTCCCGAAGCTGAAAAATATTGGGGTTCAACTTGTACAGGTCTTTTTGAAAAAAATTCTTCTGAAAAATGGCTTCGTTCCTCAGGGACTGAACAATATGCACCTGCTAATATAGATTCAAGTAATGCAATTGATTATAATGGGGCAATTGACAGCTATTTAATGGATATTTATCCTTGTATATGGGTGAAAATCAGTGATGATAATTCATTAACTGAATATGATTTTGATTACGATGTTGCACCACCTGAGAATGTTCCCGAATATGATAGCGGAAACTGCGGTGATGGTGGAATTAATGTAAAATGGACTCTTGATGAGCGTGGTACTTTGCGTATAACAGGAATTGGAAAAATGAATAATTATCAAGAATATATGCACGTTAATCTTCAACCGTGGAATGAATACTTAAACAGAATACATACCGTAATTATAGAAGATGGTGTAAAATACATTGGTAAAGAAACTCTTAGTTGTGCAGCCTCATTGCGTGAAGTTTATTGTAAAGGTACAGATTACGAAATAGGTCCAAGTGCTTTTTCAAATTGTATATCATTAAAAAAGGTTGAGTTATCAAAGGGATTGACTACAATTATGGATTATGCCTTTGAGGGTTGTTCTTCATTAACTGAACTAAATCTTCCTGACAGTGCAACTACATTTGGTTTACAATTTATCGATAGATGTGACGAATTAAAGGCGGTGAACGGAATTAATGTAGATGAATGGAAAACACAGCATAATTACGATTCGTTACCTCGTATAGATTATGAATAAATTTTTCGAAAAAATTGTTGGAAAAATGAACCTTTTTATCTTTTGATGTGTCTAATATATAGAAACGCAAAAAAATTATAAAGGAGGAAATATTATGAAAGCAATCAAAGAGCTTGTATTGAGTGCTAAAAACGGCAATAAAAAAGCATTTGATAAGCTGTATGAGCTTACACATAATGATGTGTGGTACAACTGCCTTTCTTTGCTCAAAGATGAAGAAAACGCAAAAGACATAATGCAGGAAACCTACATCACCGCATTCTTAAAACTTGACACACTCAATGATGAACAAAAGTTTTGCGGTTGGATTATATCAATAGCTGTAAACAAATGCAAAAACAAATTGAAAGGAAAGGTGGAATATCGGATAGATGATGAAGTTCTGATTACAGAAGCAGAAACAGATGAGTTAATGCTACCCGAGGAGTACATAACCAAAACCGAAAAAAGAAAAGTACTGTTACAGATTATGGAAGACACACTTTCATTCAATCAGTATCAGGTTGTTTTGATGTTCTATTTCAACGAGCTGTCAATTGCCGAAATTGCTCAGGCACTTGAAATTTCAGAGGGAACAGTAAAATCTCGCCTAAATTCATCAAGGGCAAAGATGAAAACTGCAATTGAAGATTACGAAAACAAAAGCGGTGACAAGCTTCACGGTGTTGTTGTTGTACCTTTCTTTACAACTATTTTCAAGGAAGAAGCAAAGAGCCTTGCAGTACCGAACATTACAATCAAGCTCCCGAACGGACAGACACTTGCAACATCTGCAACAAAAGGCTTTGCGACAGGTGCAAAGTCAACAGTTTCATCTATCGTAAAGGCAACAGCAACTGCGACAGTAAAAACCAAGGTAATTGCCGTTGTCTGCGGTGCTACAATACTTGCAGGCACATTAGCAGTCGGCATAAGCATTCTTGCAGGCTGTAACGCTGAGAAAGAACCGACAGAACCGTCAGTAATATCTTCAACCGTACAGACTTCAACTGTATCATCTGAGGTCAGCAAGGCTATTGAGGATAACGGTCTAAAAATCGACAAAGATGGCAACATTACAGACAAGAATGGTAAGAAAGTCGAAGTAAAAGACGGTAAGGTAGAAGTAAAAACCGATGACGGTAAGACAGTTACAGTTAAGGCTGACGATGTAAAAACTACAGTATCTAACAAAAACAACAGCAACAAGGGTAACACCGAAAAGAAAGAAAATACATCATCAAAGAAAGACAACACTTCAAAGACAAATACATCTGATAACGACAAGAAGCCAGCATCTAAGCCAAGCAACTCTTCAAGTAATAATCAGAAGCCAGCGAAGCCAAGTGAGTCATCAAAGGCTGAAACGACAGCTAAGAAATATAAGTACTATAAGCATCACGAAGCTAAGACAGTATATCACGAGGCTGTAACAAAGCATCACGATGCTGAGTGGGTTGTAACAGGTACTCACGAAGAAGAAGTATATGAATGGGTAGGCTATAATGTATGTAATAATTGTGGTATGAAAATGACAGATGACAACCAGATGGATGAGCACTTACTTTGGGAATTGGAAACTAACGGTGCAGGTGCATATCATTATGAAAAAGAGTATGTAAAAACAGGAACCAAGACTGTAGAAGACGGTGAGTGGAAAGCAGCCTATGACGAAGTTATTACTCCAGCTTGGACCGAAACAATCACTCCAGCTTACGACGAAGAAGTATCTGAAAATGATAACTGGGATAAGAAGGTTCTTATCAACTAAGCGTATTAGGGTATTAATTAGATAACAAGTACAAATCCTTTAAAAAATTATTAGGGAAGAGAGGGTTCATAAAGAACCCTCTTTTTCTATGCTAAAAACAAATATTACACTAAAGAAAGTATTCAATTTAATTATAATATATGGTATAATATAAACATATTAAATGGTTATTTATAAAGGGTAAAAATGTTTTACTTAGGTAACATTTTAAACTTATATAATAAAGAAGGGAGGAATTTTAATGAAAATCAAGGAACTTAAGAAGGCTATGCTTACAAAGAATTTTATTTATTATGTAGATGAAGAAACTTTGGATGTATTAAGATGCCTTGTGGAAGACATAGGTATAAATGATTATGATTCTACCATAAATGTGGTAGTAGCCTCAAAATTTAATATTTCATTTCATAAAGAATGCTACTTAAATTACTATATTCGACCAAGCAGTGCTTTTGTAGCCATTGAAGAAGCACTGGAGTATCAGTATAATAGGGTAGATAGTAGAATTTTTAAGTATTGTGCTGAAATTAAATCAGTAGGTGACTTGGTAAATTATCCTTTAAATCATAATTTAACTGACTATACAAATACTAATGAGATATGTATTATTAATGCTTATATTAAAAAAGTTAAAGAGTTGCTTAATATTGATATCAACGAAAGAAGTATTTGTTATAGGTATAAATAACCTAAGGGTATTATAGTGTTGCAATAGGTTGAGAAGTGAAAATATTATACTAAAGAAAGTATTCAATTTAATTATAATATATGGTAAAATATAATAAAATAATAGGAAAGGTTGTAGAGTATAAGGGTATTGATAATACTATGTTTAGCGGTTGTGCTTTATATGTGGTACAATTTTAAATTGTATTTTTAGTTAGAAAGCAATCATATTTAAAATAGAAAGGAAGTATTAAGATGTCAATATACAGTTTTGTAGGTGATGAGAGTTTAAAGAATATTTTTCACCTATCAGCCGAGGAAGCGGTAAAGCACCCTGACTATAATAAATACATAAGGGTATTATCAAAAGCAATCAAGGACGAGGAAATTTCTTTATCGACAGTAGAATCTCACCTGATAGGTATAGCAATGACCTCAACCCTAAGAAGTAAGATTATACAGGACTTAAAGGCTTTTCCTTTTCTTTTGCTTGAAAAATGAAGTTCCTATATGTAGTCTTGCTCTTAGATAATTGAGGTTAAGCAATTAGAACGCTTAACCTCTTTATTGTTAGTTATGAAAAATCATATTGAAGTGATTTTACTGTATATTTTTTTACTTTTGTACATTTAAATAACTCAGGATAAAATATAGCTAAATTATTTCCACCAGGATTTAATGTACTTGAATATTCTACACCGCTATATTTTTCATCAGATTTACAAAAAAGGGTTTTAATAAAATCACAAAGATATTGAGTGGGTATGTAATCAAGATGATTATCTCCCGCTCTTAAAGCACGTCCCATCTCTTTATCAATTTTATTTAGTATAGGTTTGTTTACCAAATATTCAAGAAAATCGAAATCTCCGTTAAAAGGACTAAATTTACTTATTCGCTTAAAATCAATTACAGAAATATCTTTGCATAAAGAAAACTTTCCGATACATATGCTGTCAAATGCTCCAGAACGTATTTCGTGAATACAAGTTTTTTCACTATCGGCAAGGTATAATCTTCTAATACCAGTTGAATTTGCTCGACCTTCCTTTGCAAATTCAATTGGAGGAGCACCCATTTCTTTTGGCTTGTATTCCTTGTCACTATAACATAAGCGACCTCTATACATAGATTTGCCTTTTTCGTAATCTTTTCTAAGATAAGATAAATATGTTTCTAATTTATCTGTATTGATAAGTTGTGTATGAAATCTATTGTCATGTTTAATACTTTCGACAAATTCCTCCCAACTATGCCCTCTAAGTATAGAATGTATTTTCAAATATTCCTGGTCATATTTTTCGGGTACACCAACAGGACTAATAAAATAATTAGGAGTTTCAGAATAAATCTTTGGAGATAAAGTCTTAATTATATTGTAAATATCACTTGTTTTAAGTTCATCTGAAAAAATATTCCATTCATTTTTTAATTCATCTGCAATCATATGGACATCATTAGAAGGATAATCAGAGGGTAATAAATCTTGCGGAGTATAAATGTTAATTAATTCATAAAAAAAATCATTTAATTTGCTGTCTTTATCTGTATTGTATAGAAACACATTCTTTTTACCGCATATGGGACAATTACCCTTTGAACGATTATCCCTAAGATTTGTTCCTATAATTATAGATTTTATTTGCTCATCTTTGAAACATTCATCACAGAAAATCATTTTGACACCTCATCTAAATAATTTCCCATCCATTCAATATGGTGCATGATTGAGAGCTTTTTTATAACTCCAAGACCTGGATATGTTTCATTACGATACATACTCTCAAATCTTCCTATTGCTAAAGTGTTTAAATTTTTTGTTTTGTTCCAACTAACTAGCTTTGTTAGTGCTTCATAAAACTTATTTGCAGGGTCATCAATACCAAAATTGCTATCAGATACGAAATGATGAATTCTTAATGTTTCATCTGAGATAGATGCAGGATAAACAATATGAATTGCAACAGCATAAGGCGCAAAACCAGAATCAGAGTATTCTTTACCAACTATTGAGTAGTCTGAAAAACCTTTGTATCCATCATCCTTATAGAAAATATGGTCATCAGAAAAAAATTCATCAGCACAATTTAAGTAATCGCTATTGCGTGGTAATTTAACAAACTTGTCATCCAACATAACTCTACCTTCACGGATACTCCTAAACGATGGAGAGTATGGAATAATATTATAATGAGGTGAATTATTAGTGAAAACAGATTTCCAGTTATCTATAGAGTCCCCCTTAAAACATAGTGAAACCATTTGACTATACGGAATTCTTTGACTTAATAAGAGATTCACGTTTTCTTTACTATTATCATCAATTATTATACCAGAATATATATTGCTGTCACAGAGGACTTGTTGTATACTTTCAAATATACCTTTATTTTTTGAATTATGACTGTCAGCAATAAAATTACCAACTTTTGGATTTCTGATAATAATCATTTTATTATTATTATTAATAAATGTTTTGATAGTACTTAATAAAGTTGAGGTTATCTTGACAGGTTCAATTATGGGTATAATATTATCACTTAATCTGTCATTTTCGATTAATTCTCTTAATGCGAGTAATTCATATTGTCTGCCTCTTAAGTAAGGAAAATACATGGCTTTAACCTCCTATATTAGATGATAAAAAGTGTTCAAGATTAGAGTAATCTATATCTTTGTATTGAGAAAAATATGCAAGTGATTTTATTTCATAAGGTACTTTTTTAAACGAATTTTTATTTGTAACAGTATTACGTTTTTTTAATCGTTTCAAAAAAAGACTGTATGCTTTTTGCAAAGGAATTTCAGAAAATAATTCTTTACACTTACTATAATATTTTACTTGAGTAGCGGTAGGTAGTTTACCGTAATATTGTTTAATTATCTCTTCAAATTCAGGCTTATTTAAAACTCTAAATATTTCTTCTTGATTTAATAAATCATCAAATTTTTCGGGTTCTTTTAACCGTCTTATATAATCTCGCTCAGTCAAAACGTATATTCCTACTTTTGTGTTAGCTAATTTATCAAGTAAGATAGAAGCATATTCGTCACAAGTAAGAACACATACATGATTAAAAGCTTTGTAATAGTTGTTAATCTGGCTTTCCAAGCGTTCAAGATTATCTAATTCTGTTTTTATCTCATATACAACGGCTTTACCATTTATCAAAACAAAATCAGCTTTTGATGTTGATATTGGAATTTCTGTTAATGCAGTAGTAGTATTGATACTGTGTACACCTAACAAAAGTCTGTTTAAAATTGTGTTTTTATAGTAGTATTGATTTCTATATTCTTTTTTCATAAATTTGTATATTTCTGCAATTGCTTCACCGTTTGTATGAACAGCAGATTTATCTACATATGAATTCACGATTTCTGAATAGACTCTACTATCTGTTCCGTCAATTAGTTTTTGAAAGGCTGCTAAAGTAAACAGCCGATTAATTATTAGATTGTTAGCCATAGCAACCTCCTTGTGATTTTATACTAACCCTATTATATTATATCAAAAATAGGATTAGTTTGCAATGTGTAAAGTCAAAATTGTCTAACAAACCATTTATCAAATTAAAAATAAATTTAATAATCAGAAATTTGCAAAATCAGAAATAGTTATTTGAATGGTTTTTAACTTATTCAAAACTAATTTTAAGGTAATTGCTGTCTGTGTTTGTCTAACAGTTTGTCTAACAAAATAATTAAAAATTGATTTTTTGTTTTCCAGCTCTGGGAAATACTTTTCTAATATTGCTTAAAATAAGTCTAAAAGTATAAAAACTTGTTCATCAGCTCCCAGAGGGGGCTTTCAAACGCTTAAATAATAGACTGTAAATCTGTTGTCACTGACTTCGGTGGTTCGAATCCACCTTCTCCCACCAAAATCCGTTCTCATTGAGGACGGATTTTTATTTTTGCCTGTATGTTGCTTATGCTTGCTTTGGTGGCGGCATCTTATTTTTCTGATATTACTTTAACCGTTGCAATGACGCCAAGCGACTTTGTATGGCAGGGGTTTATGCAAGGTAATAAAGATGGCTGTAAAGAATGGCCTATTGAGGGTGAATCTACATTATCGTGGCATGGAAAACCTCTTGATTATATGCCTTTTGTGTATAAACACCCTGATTATTGGAAAGTGATAGAACAGGAAACAAAAGGAACAGGCAATATGCTGTGTTCAAGAAAACTTTTTGATGATTCCGAAAAAGCGTATAATCTCACCGAAAAAGAAATGATTAAGGTTGAAAATATTTGCGGAAAGTTATATTTAATCGGCGCAGATGACGATACTTTATGGAATACGGGAAAGTATATAAGACGAATGGACGAGCGATTAAAGAAAACACCTCATAAGTGTGATTACGAGGTGCTTGTGTACAAATACGGCACTCATTTTGTGTTCCCTGAAACATTAATTAAATTACTTGTGCCGGGCTTTTCAAAATTTGTTATGAAATTTATTTTTAAATCAGCTAAAGAGCACGCCGATGAATGTCGGCAGACAAGAATTGATATTGATTTAAAATTAAGAAAGGTTATGCGTGAATGGAATAATATGTGATTCTAAAAATATTATCCAAATATTCAAAACAATATCAATAATTAAGACAGTAAACCGCCGCTCATTAAAAATCTGAGCGGCGGTTTTAGGTTTTAGGTTAAATTATTTTAGCGGATTGATTTTATTCAATGCCCCAAAAGTCATAATAAGCATTTTCTTTTGCTTCGGTTTGCTCTATCGGAGAAGGTGTGGAAGTTGTAATTACATTTTCGTTATTTATTTCCTGGTATAATTATAAATGATATTATCAAAATCTGCAATTATTATAAATGGAAAAGCAAAATTTGACTTATTATTAACATCAGTTACATTTACAATTGCCGTTTGTAATGCTATACTGATTTTGTAATACGAAAGTATTATATTATAAAACGGAGATGGTGATGATGAAGACATTTAATTGGGCAACACTTGGTTGCGGTGTAATTGCAAACGAGCTTGCGCAAGCAATGCAGAGCCGTGGACAAAAGCTGTACTCTGTGGCAAACAGAACTCACGAAAAAGCGGTTGCTTTTGCCGAAAAGTACGGTATTGAAAAGGTTTATAACAGCATTGACGAGCTGTTTGAAGATGAAAATGTTGATATTATTTACATTTCTACACCGCATAACACACATATTTCTTATTTAAGAAAGGCGCTGAAAGCGAAAAAGCATGTGCTTTGCGAAAAATCAATAACGCTTAATTCGGAAGAACTTGAAGAGGCAATAAAACTTGCAAAGGAAAATAATGTTGTGCTTGCCGAGGCTATGACAATTTACCATATGCCGATTTATAAAGCACTCAACGAAAAAATACAGTCGGGCGATTTGGGCGAGTTAAGACTTTTGCAGATGAATTTTGGCAGTTACAAAGAATATAATATGAAAAACAGATTTTTTAACAGAAATCTTGCGGGCGGTGCAATACTTGATATTGGCGTATATGCGCTTTCTTTTGTAAGATGGTTTATGACCTCTTGCCCTAATGAAGTGCTCTCACAAGTCAAATATGCGCAAACGGGAGTTGACGAACAGGCAAGTATTCTTCTTAAAAACAAAGAGGAAGAGATGGCGTCTGTGATACTTTCACTACACGCAAAACAGCCAAAGCGTGGTACAATTGCTTTTGACAAAGGATATGTTGAAATTTTTGAATATCCGAGAGGACAGAAAGCGGTTATAACATACACAAATGACGGACATACAGAAACTGTAAGTGAGGGCGAAACCAAGAATGCCCTGCTTTATGAAGTTGAAGATATGGAGCAAACGGTTGTAGGTAACGCTGACTTAATGCACCTTGATTTTACAAGAGATGTAATGAAAATTATGACCGATATTCGCAAAGAATGGGGAATGACCTACCCGGAAGAAGAGTAACGGTTATTCATTAACGGTTGAGTTATTATGATTTAGCAAATTGCTTTATCAAGCAATTATAAAAGGTAAAAGGCTTGACCTGAATTTAAAAATTATTTCGCTTAATTTGTGCGAAAATCATAATTTACCCCAACTATTGACATAGAGCCGAAAAATATAGGATTAATTATCGGTTTGCAAACGCTACTTCAATGAAAAGCGACTGCCCGCAGACAGTCGCTTTTTGTTATATATTCCAGAATCCGAGTAAGATTGCAAAGTAGTGAAAAACACTGCCTGCAATGGTGAAGAGATGCCATATTGAGTGAAAGTATTTTACCTTTTTTATTGCGTAAAATATAATTCCGAGTGTGTAGAAAGCTCCGCCGATTATTAAAAATACAAGTGAAATACTCGGCATTGATGCAATAAGCGGTTTTATGGCAAAGATTATTACCCAACCCATTGCCACATAGCAGAAAATTGACGGTATTCGTGCTTTTTCAAGGTTAATTGAATTCATTACAATTCCGAATATTGCCGCACCCCACACTATGCCGAATAATATCCAACCTACTGCGCCTTGCAGATAGTAAAGAGTAATGGGTGTGTATGTTCCAGCAATCAGCAGAAAAATTGTATTGTGGTCCATTATTCTGAAAAAAGCCTTGGCTTTTTTGTTTGTAAACGAATGATAAAGAGTTGACATTGTGTAAAGAATAATCAGCGAAGCACCGTATATACACGAGCTGACAATTCCCCATACATCGGTGTGGATTACCGAGGCGACTATCATTACTGCTGTTCCGGCAACAGACAGGCAAGCGCCCACACCGTGCGATACAGAGTTAAAAATTTCTTCTCCGAGTGTGTATTTTCGTTTTTCAGACATTGTATGCCTCCAAGTATTGTTGAATTTTATTTTATTATACATTTTATATTGATTTTGTTCAATATCCTGAATAATGCAAATTGTAAAATCTAAAGCGTTTGCTATTGACTTTCGGCATAACAGATTTATTGATTTTTATAAAAATATTGAATTATGCAAGAATTGAATATATAATAAGGGTATAATGAAATTGGCGGTGAATTTATGGAAAAAATAAGATTTTTGGAATGTCTTTCAAAGCAATATCCGACCATAGACAGTGCTGCAACGGAAATTATTAATTTGCAGTCAATTTTAAATTTGCCAAAGGGAACAGAGCATTTTTTGTCTGATATTCACGGCGAATACAAAGCCTTTGCCCATGTACTGCGCAACGGGTCTGGCGCTGTGATGAAAAAGATTGACGATGTCTTCGGCGATACTCTTTTTGAAGACCAAAAAGAAGATTTGGCTTCACTTATTTATTATCCGTCAGAAAAATTACAGTATGTAAAAAATCAGGGCAGAGCCGACAGCAGTTGGTATCGCACAACGCTGTACAGACTTGTGTCTGTGTGTCAGATTGTATCTTCAAAATACACACGCTCAAAGGTCAGAAAAGCTATGCCTGAAAATTTCAGATATGTTATTGAGGAGCTTATTACCGAGAAAAAAGAAGTTCTCAATAAAAAGGCTTATTATGATGAAATTATAAATACAATTATAGAGATAGGTTGTGCGGACGAGTTTATAGTTGAGATGTCAAACCTTATTCAAAGGCTTGTTATCGACCATCTGCATATTATCGGGGATATTTATGACAGAGGCTATGGCTCGCATTTTGTAATGGACAGCCTGATGAATTATCATTCGCTTGACATTCAGTGGGGAAATCACGATGTATTGTGGATGGGTGCTTTTGCGGGTCAGCCTGCCTGCATTGCCAATATTGTGCGTACAAGCCTTTTGTACGATAATCTTTCCGTGCTTGAAAACGGTTACGGAATCAGTATGATGCCGCTTGTACTGTTTGCAATGGAAACCTATGCAGACGATCCGTGCGCTCAGTTTACAATTCGCAGTCGCCACGGCAGTGAGATGGATACTCAAACTGTGCTCGCAATGAAAATGCACAAGGCGATTACGATTATTCAGTTTAAACTTGAGGGACAGTTAATAGCAAAACATCCCGAGTATAATATGGATAACAGACGCTTGATTGACAAAATTGACGCAGACAAAGGAACGGTTACAATTGACGGTAAGGAATATCCTATGCTTGACCGATATTTTCCGACCATTGATTTTGACAATCCGTATGAGCTTACAAGCGAGGAACAGTCGGTGATTGCAAAGCTGAGCAATTCTTTTGTGAACTGTGCAAAGCTGAAATCGCACATTAATTTACTTTTGCAAAAAGGCAGTCTTTACAAGGTTTGCAACAACAATCTGCTTTTTCATGGCTGTATTCCTATGAACGAGGACGGCAGTTTTAGAAATATTAATCTTTTTGGCGAAGAGTTGTGCGGCAAAGAGCTTTACGATGAGCTTGAGCGTTGGGCAAGAAAAGCGTTTTTCTCCGTGAATGAAGAAGAAAAGCGAGTGGGCAGGGACATTTTGTGGTTCTTGTGGAACGGTGCGGATTCTCCGCTGTACGGCAGGGATAAAATGACTACATTTGAACGGTATTTTATTGCAGACGAGAGCACCCATAAAGAAATAAAAGATGTTTATTACAGACTCTTTAATGATGAAGAGGTTGTAGACAGAATTTTTAAAATCTTCGGTATAAAGGGTGACAATGCTCATATTATAAACGGTCATGTGCCTATTCACCATACAGAGGGCGAAAGTCCCGTTAAATGCAACGGCAAGGTTATTATAATTGACGGCGGATTTTCTCAACCGTATCATAAAGTTACGGGTATTGCGGGTTATACGCTGATTTATAATTCATACGGTTTAATGCTGACCGCTCACGAGCCGTTTAAATCGGTTGATTATACAATCCGCAGCGGCAGAGATATGCAGACAAATCAGGTAGCGACCGAGGTCAGCCAAAAGAGAATACTTGTGGGGGATACCGACAACGGCAAAAAAATCAGAGAGAATATTAAAGATTTAAAAGACCTCATAAAAGCCTATCGCAATGGTACACTAAGACAAAATCAGAAGAATTAAAATAAAGCCGAGCTCTTGATTGAGTTCGGCTTTGCTTATACAAAAAATCAGGACATTTTCACATTGAAAATGTCCTGAAAAATTATTAACCCTTTACAGCACCGGCTACAACGCCTTCAATAATGTATTTCTGACAAGCAAAGTAGAAAATAATTATCGGAATAATGCTGAGTACGATGAGCGCCATAATGGCACTTGTATCTGTGTGACCATAACTACCGTTAAGATACTGAATATGAATAGGAATGGTTTTGTAAAGCGACTTATCAAGGATAAGATAAGGGAGAAGATAGTCGTTCCAGATCCACATTGTTTCGAGAATACCAACCGAAATAAATGTAGGTTTCATAATCGGAAGAACTATGCCGAAGAAAGTTTTTAGCGGACCTGCGCCGTCAACATCGGCTGCCTCCTCAATTTCAATCGGAATAGATTTTACAAACCCCGAGAACATAAATACCGCAAGACCTGCACCGAAACCGAGGTAAATTACAAGAATACCTACAGGGTTTGTGAGGTGAAGGTTGTCGGCTGTTTTTGCAAGAGTAAACATAACCATCTGGAAAGGTACTACCATTGAGAAAATGCAGAAGTAGTAGATGATTTTGCAGATAATTGAGTTTGATCTCTGTAAATACCATGCACACATTGATGTGCAGAGCAAAATGAGAAATACACCGCCAACAGTAATGAAAAGCGAGCATAAAATTGTTTTCCAAAATGGGAAATTACCAAAGAACATACCTGTAATATAGCTCTTGAGTCCGTAAAAGGTTTCTGCATTTGGCAATGCAAACGGATACTTACTGATGCCTGCATTTGTTTTAAACGAGTTCATAAGAACAATAAAAACAGGTGCAACATAAAATACAGAAATTATTGAAAAAATAACTGTGAGTATTTTCATACCCTTTGTTTGCTTTTTCTTAGGCGGCTTTTCTTTTTTAGCCTTAACTTTTGTTGCAGGAGCAACTTTAGTTGTTTCGTTAGCCATTACTGCTGCACCTCCCTCTTTCTTGTAAAGTAAAGCTGTGCAAGTGCTATAATTACAACAATTACAAAGAAGATTACAGCCTCAGCCTGTCCAACACCTCTTGAGTTCTGGTTAGCGTAGAATGTGTTGTAAATATTGAGAGCCATCATCTGTGTCTGATAAATCATTGTACCGCTTGTTTCAGATAGAACGCCCGGAGCACCGCCTGTGAGGGCAAGGTTCTGGTCAAACAATTTAAATGAGTTTGTAAGTGTAAGGAATGTACAAATTGTAATTGATGGAGCCATCATTGGAAGAGTTACATTTGTAAGTAACTGCTTTTTGTTTGCACCGTCTATTTTTGCTGCTTCATAGAGGTCGGACGGAACGCTTTGGAAACCGGCTATGTAAATAATCATCATATATCCGGCTTGCTGCCAGCACATAAGAATTATAAGTCCCCAAAAGCCGAAGTTAGCATCAAGCACAATGTTTGTGCCGAAATTCTGTAAAATACCGTCAAATATAAGTTTCCAAATGTAACCGAGAATAATACCGCCGATAAGGTTTGGCATAAAGAACACGGTTCTGAAAACATTTGAGCCTCTTATGCCAAGCGTAAGCGCATAGGCAACAAAGAAAGCTATTGCATTAATAAGAATTACGGATACAACCACAAACAGTGCGGTAAACCAGAATGAGCGGATAAACGATTCGTTCTGAAAAGCTTTTATGTAGTTGTCAAAACCTACCCAGGTTGCATTACTTGTTGTACGGAATTTACAGAACGAAAGGTATATGCCCTGAAAGAATGGGTATATAAAGCCGATCATAAAAGCAATAAGAGTAGGCACAACAAAAACAAGAAAATATATTTTTCTGCTGCGTTTTTTAAACATATTTTTACCTTTCTGTCAAACTTTCTGTCAAAAAAAACAGGGGAGACGATGCCGCCTCCCCTGCCATACATTTTAACCTTTAATGATTAATGGATTTACGGATTAGCCGTTAGCCTTAGCGTATTCTGTAGCCCAGCCCTGTACGAATGCTGTCTTAACATCGTCCCATGAGCCTGTGCCTGCTGCATACTGTGTAAGAGCTGTACCTACGCCGTTTTTCCAGTCTTCACTTGGCATTGTTGTAAAGTTCCAACTTACCGGAGTTTTGCCTGCTGCTGTGTATTCAGCATCAGCCTTTACAAATACATTGGTAGCTTCCTTAGCAGCCTTGAAAGGAATTACAAAGCCCATATTGTCAGCCATTGCAGCTGTACCTGTTTCGCTTGTTACACACCAGTTTACGAAATCAAGTGTAGCGTTGATGTCATCTTCACTTGCGTTTTTGTTTACACACCAGTAGTTCTCAGAACCTGTGCAAAGTCCCTGGTTCTCTTCGCCGTCAACACCGATGTAAATCGGGAGCATACCGAGATCGTCGTCTGTAAGACCTGCGTCCTTAATACCTGTGTATTCCCAAGTACCGTTCTGATAGAATACAGCCTCGCCTGATGTAAACTCTGTTACAGCGTCTGTAGCTGTCTTGTTTGCAAGATCAGTCGGAGCACAAGTTGAATCTGTGATGTAAAGATCAAAGATGTTCTTGTAGTTGTCAAGGTATGTACCCTTGATAGCGTCTGTAGATGTAATACCGTCTGCCTTGTACTCATAGTAGATTGGGAGGTTAGCAAGGTGAGTCTTGAATCTCCAGTCTGAAGATGAATCCATACCTGCCGATGTAAATGCACCCTTAACGCCAAGGTCAGAAGCGTGAGCCTGAATTTCGTCTGCAACAGTCTTTAAAGCTGCAAAGTTGTTGAGCTTGTCAATTGATTTAATTGTTGCAAAATCAGAATCAAAATATTTCTTAAGAAGTGTCTTGTTGTAAATAATACCGTATGTTTCTACAACATAAGCAATGCCGTAAACGCTGTCGCCTTCTTTAAGAGCAAAATCCTGATTTGTTAGCTGTGAATAAAGCTGTGAATCTTTAAGGTCATAGCAATAATCTTTCCAGTTTGCAAGACCTACAGGGCCGTTTACCTGGAAGAGTGTAGGAGCGTTGTCCTTATCCATTGCAGCTGTAAGGGTTGATTCGTATGTACCCTCGGCAGCTGTTTCAACAGTAACCTTAACGCCTGTTTCCTCTGTGTACTTAGCTGCTAAAGCCTGCCAATCCTTGTCCTGCTCAGGTTTAAAGTTTAAATAATAAACCGAACCTTTTTTAGCGCCGTCTGATTTGCTACCGCTGTCGCTTGAACTTGAGTTGCCGCCGCAGCCTACGAGTGATGTTGCAGCCATGAGAGCAGCAACGGAAAGAGCAGATGCTCTTATGATTGTTGACTTTTTCATAATTTTCACCTTAATTTCAATTATTTACTCTTTGCGAGCATTATGAAAAGCAATACTTGCTTTTCTTCGTTATCACAAGAATAACATATTTTTGTCACAGTTGCAAGAGTTTTTTAAAAAAAGTTTAAAAAATTTATATTTGTTATAAAAACACGGTGTTGCGTAAAATGAATAATTACAAAAAATTACGGCAAATTTTTCAGTGGAAATCTGACTTGTTTCGCCGTAATCATATCAAAACAGCATAAATAATCGGTTGAATTTACAGTTTTGTAATTTATTAATGTTAAATTACTATTGCTATAAAAGCTTATAATGTGGTAGAATTGTATTAATATCTTTTAAAAGAGAAGGTTTTTATGAACAATTTTTCAAATAGTGCTTTTGCACGGTTTTTTACTGAATTTCCCAAATTACTGCTTGCCCAACTTATCAATGCAGTTGCGTTTGCGGTATTTACGGCGTTGTTTGTTTTGATAGGTTATCTTACGGGTTTTAACAATATTATAGTATGGTGTCTGGGAATCATTCCGTCAATGCCGTTTTTTGCAGGACTTGTTATGACGGTGCGAAAAATAGGAATTGAAAAAAAGGATGTACCGGTTGCAAAAACATTTTTCGGTACAGTTAAAGAGAATTTTAAGGCGTTTTTATTGCACGGAGTTGTTACTTACGCAATTATAGCTTGTTCGATATTTGCGTTTATGTATTATTTTTCATTGCTCGGTTCAAGTCTTGCATACGGTTCAATGCTTACCGTATATGTTCTGTTTTCGCTTATTCTTACATCTATGATGTTTTATGTGCCGATAATGTCGGTTACGTATGAACTTAAAATATCAGATATTTATAAAAATTCTTTTATACTTGTTTTCGGTAATATCCTTAAAAATATTCTTGCAATGCTTTTCTTTATTGCTGTATCGCTTGGTTTTATATTATGGATTGCCGCAGCAGAGGGAGCAATGCTGGTGATTGCAATAACAGTTGCGGTTTTATTCTATCCATTGATAGCAACTTATGGTGTGAATGTCATAATAGCAAAGGGATTACAGGAAAATGTTGGTTCTTTTACAGGTAAAGATTTATTGGTCGATAAAGAATTTGAAGAAAAAGTAGAGAAAATAGTTGAACAGCAGGCAGTCGAAAGAGCAGACAGCAGTAATGATTATGTCTTTGTAAACGGAAAAATGATTAAGAGAGAATCAAATACTACAGACAGTAAAACAGAAAAATAATATAAAATTACGCTCCGCATAGGTTGTCGGCTGACCTGTGCGGAGTTTTGCTTTTGTACTTTTTTTAAGTGGGAATATTATGATTTAACATAGTATTACAAAAAAATATAAGACTATAACAAAGTATTTTGTTAAACCTTAGTTTAACTCCTTTACTCCGATATAAAAACGGAATAAAAAAGACACCCTCATTACTTGAAGATGTCTTTTCGGAAAAATGGTATAAAATGAAAAAACTACTAACTGTTTTTAGAAATATAAATTTGCAATGCGGTTGCATCATTAACATCAATTTGTCCGTCAGCGTTATAGTCCGCCGCAAGTTTTTGCGATTCTTTTGCATCAAGTGAATTTGTGCAAATCATTTGTAAAAGAGTAACATCAAGAATTGAAAGATTGCCGTCCTCATTAATATCTCCTAATAAAAATTTAGGAGGAATTAACAAATCAGTGTTTACTTTGCCAAAACCAATATCAAGTTTTTCATGTTTGTTTTCAGGCAAAACATTAAGTTTAATAATATTTGCATCGTCTAACGGGGATTTCTTTACATCTGCAAGAAAATTTCCGTCGTTATCAACTTTCATACCATAGATGTATACATAGTTTGAAGTATTGATTTTATTTGTAACTTGGGTTACCGTTCCGTTTGTAGTATTGTATTTGCATACAAAATTGTTAAGGTTAAAATAGATATTGCCGTTGTATTCGTCTGTACTTACAAAACTGTCGTGCCAATAGCTTAAACCACCGTTAGTGTACCATTTATCGGAAATATCCGCTACAGGTTCTGCATAACCGGTTTCGGGATTGAAAGCCACAAGTTTTTTTGAGTTTTTACCGCTGTTGCTATTGTCTGCGGCATAAAAAAGATTATTTGAGTAACAGAATTTTGTGTTAAGATTTTTGTAATATGAGTTATCATAAGCGGTGCCGGTACAAGAATTGTTTGTTTTAAATCCGTAATGCACCGAAATATCCGACGATGTTTTAATTGCGCTGTCGCTCAACAGAAAATATTTGTGTGATACAAAACCGTATCTGTCGGGCGTAGGATCATCAAATGTAGCGTCAATATGATAATAATTTCCGCCAATTTCAGCGAGATTCCAAATATGATTCATTTGAGAGGATTCAACAATTTCGGAATTAATACCTACTTTTTCAAGCAAATAAGACATTGAGCTTGTATAGCCCTGGCAATTTGCATATCCGTTTACAATACAATCATAAACGGACGTACGAGTGTATTGTGCGTCAGGTGAATTTGAGTATTCACAGTTAAGTACAATTTCATCGTGAATTATTGCGGCTTTTTGAAAATCAGTCATATTAGGCTGAATTTTCGCAAGAATTTCATTTGTCTTGCTTTCAAGCTCGCTTCGCATTTGTACAACCTGTTCGTTTGAATATATATATGTAGGAATAACTCTTGCTACGCAAGAACCGATTGCAAGACCGTAGGTGGTTTTGCTTACATAGAAAAGGTCGGGGCTTATTTCCAATACCGTGCGCATAGCTTTTTTTATATCATTTATAGATAATTGATATTTTTCAACATCAATTTCGCTGTTCAAATTTTCCATACTGTCTATAAGGGTATTGCAAAGCTCGGAGTTTGAATTGTAAAAATCCTGATTATATGAAATATAGTTTGGGTTGCCTACAGAGGAATCGTTCACAGAGGCTGATGCGGAGATTACAAACATAGGCGCAGTAATTGCAAGTGCTGAAAAAACAGATAACATTTTGTATAAGCGACTGTGTTTTTTCATAATTACAGCCCCCCTTTATTTTGAACATAGTAACTAAAAATATTTTATTTACTATTTACATTTTAGCATAAATATAAATATATAACAAGGCAAATAAACTTACAAACTTTGCCACTTCTTTTTATTATTATCTACAAAAGCCGCAATTTCTGTGTTGCTTTTACATAAATATTTTGTAATAAAATGTCTGATTTCCACAAATGATATTATCTTGCATACACAAGTTGCCACTTTCATATAATTTACCATAAACCATTCGGAGGGGAATTTATGAAAGGTATAGTTGAGGAACGGGCGGCAATGCTCGGCGAATATATAATAGAAAGCAAGGCAACCGTAAGAAAAGCCGCTAAAAAATTCGGAATTTCAAAGTCAACAGTACATAAAGATGTAAGCCAAAGATTAAGAAAGGTAAATCCTGCATTGTACAGAGAGGTGCGGCAAATACTCGAAACCAACAAAAGCGAAAGACATATAAGAGGCGGAATGGCAACAAAGAATAAATATTTACTTAAAAAACAGGCACAGGAGAGGGAAAAATTAAAAAATAGTGAACAAAATCAGTGAAAAGTCAATTTGTTTGCTTTACTTTTATAAACATATGATGTATAATGAAGTTTAGCATTTAATTACAAATGTAGATTTTATAGTATTTTTATATACTTATTGTTTTCACTGAATATCCCGTTACAAGGAGAAGTTGAAATGAGAAAAATTCCGTTTTCGCCGCCTGATATTACACAGGCTGAAATTGACGAGGTTGTAAAGGTTTTAAAGTCGGGCTGGATTACTACAGGTCCCGAAACAAAACTTTTTGAAAGCCGTATTGCAGAATATTGCAATGTTGAGCGTGCGGCTTGCCTTTCTTCACAAACCTCTTGCGCAGAACTTACACTTCGTATTCTCGGTATCGGACCGGGCGACGAGGTAATTTTACCTGCATATACTTACACAGCTACAGCGTCTATAGTTTATCATGTCGGTGCAAAGCCCGTTATGATTGACTGCAAAAGCGGCAGCTTTGAGATGGATTATGACAAAATGGAGGCTGCCATAAATCACAACACAAAGGCAATCATTCCTGTTGACCTTGCGGGTGTTATCTGCGATTATGACAGAATTTTTGAGGCTGTTGAACGACAGAAAAGCGTGTTTAAGCCAAAGAATGAAATTCAGGAGAAATTCGGAAGAGTAATTGTTATGGCAGACGGCGCACATGCCTTTGGCGCAAGAAGAAAAGGCAAAATGTGCGGAGAAATTGCCGATTTTACAAACTTCAGTTTTCACGCAGTTAAAAATATGACTACTGCTGAGGGCGGCGCAGCCGTTCACCGTCCGCACGAATGGCTTGACGAGGACGACATATACAAGCAGTATATGCTTTTGTCACTTCACGGTCAGACAAAGGACGCTTATCAGAAGAACAAGGTAGCGTCTTGGGAATATGATGTTGTGGATACTCAATATAAATGTAATATGCCGGATGTTCTTGCGGCACTCGGTGTGGTTCAGCTGCAAAGATACGAAAAAATCCTTGAACGCCGTCACGAGCTTATCCGTGTGTATAACGAGGAATTTAAGGATTTGCCTATTCAGGTGCTTAACCATTGCGACGAAAATCACAGGAGCAGCGGTCATTTGTATTTTGTACGCTTTATCGGAAAAGATGACGAGTATCGTAACAAGTTCTACAATATGATGGCGGAAAACGGTGTTATGTGCAATGTTCACTTTAAGCCACTCCCAATGCTTTCCGCATACAAAAAGAGAGGCTTTAAGATTTCGGATTATCCGAATACCTATAATATGCATAAAAATCAGCTTACACTTCCGCTCAATACAACCATGTCGGACGATGACGCATGGTATGTTATTGAAACTTTTAAACAGTGTATTAATACTTTAAAGTAAAATTTAATGTAATTTAATAAAAACTTCCTTACAGACCGGTTAGGTTAAATTTATATCGGTTTGTAAGGGAATTTTTGTTTTAACATTTAATATATAATAATAAACTTATTGACAATGCCACTGCGGCTGCATCAATAACTTCAAACAGCACAAGCACATATTCACTTGCAAAGCCGCAGGATATTCCAAAGATGACTGTTACAAGCGAGCAGAGAAAGGCTTTGAAAGACGCTATACTTAACGGTGAGTTTGCAAACGCAAAGCTTTCAACCGCAACAAAGAATAAGCTTAACCGGATTAACGGATATCTTGATCAGCTTACATTGCTCTATGATACAAATAGCTTTTGACTCTTTGGCGACAGAGAGCTAACCTGATTACAGCTTATCAGTTTGCTATTATTAATCAGGTTGCAGAATAAATCCCATAAAATCAGCCTCCGCTTGATTGCGGAGGCTTTTTGCTGTTAATCAGAGAAGAATTTAAGAGGAATAATTAAAAATTTAGACCAAAATTTTATAATTTTGGCATATAGCTTAGTGGTTGCCTGATTGTTACTTCGCTAAAACATTATGATGTTGCATTTTGAGCAGGGAGCATTTTACCTTGTACATCGGTTGTGTAATTGCCTTTTAACAAAATTTGGCTTATCGGCACTATTTCGTATCCCTGTGCTTTAATAGCCTCAATTACCATTGGCAGAGCTTCGGGTGTATTTGTTGCGCCGTTATGCATAAGTATAATACTGCCGTCTTTAAGTTTATTTGTTATGTTCAGGGTAATTTGATTTGGAGTAGGGTCTTTCCAATCAAGACTGTCAACATCCCACTGCACGCAGTACATATTATTAGCTTTTACCGTTTTTACCACATCGTTGTTGTAGTCACCGTAAGGCGCACGGAACAGGGTAGGGCATTTGCCTGTCAATGCTTTGATTTTTTCGTTGCAAGTCTGAATCTGCGTATTCATATCGTCAACCGACATCTGCGTCATATGCGGATGCGTATTGCTGTGATTGCCCACATCGTGCCCACGCTTTGCAATTTCCTTGACTGATTCGGGGTATTTTTCCACCCAATCGCCGACAAGGAAAAATGTTGTTTTTACATTGTATTTATCAAGAATATCAAGTAAATGTTCGGTTTGTTCGTTGCCCCATGCGGCGTCAAAAGACAGCGCTACCTGCTTTTTATCTGTATCAACGCAGTAAATGGGGATTTCTCGCTGTGCGCTTGCGGTCTGAATTGCCTGTACGGTAGAAGTCAAAGCAATTCCGCCCGCAATTACACCAATCAGCAGACAAAATCCAATTGAAAATAAGGTTCGTTTTGTTATTATATAAAGACGCATAAAATCCCCTCCGTATTGACTTTGCTTATGTCAAAGTATATGAAAGGGATTTTTATTTTATTCTATTCGGTTTTAAAATCAGTTTTCAAAATGCCACTTAATGCCGTCTTTTGTATCTTCCACAACAACTTTCATTTCTTTAAGTTTATCACGGATAGCGTCGGCAGTCGCCCAGTCTTTGTTTTTACGAGCCTCTGTACGCTGTGCAATAAGTGACTCAACTTCTTCGTTTACAGGGTTTTCAGCCTTATTCTCCTGTGCTTTTGTAAGGTCAAGAGAGAGAACCTTGTCAAATTCACCTATGAGATAAAGTTTAGTTGCGTCGCTGATATTGCCTTTTAATACGCTGTAAACTGCAGTAAGACCGAGTGAAGTGTTAAGGTCGTTGCCGAGAGCGTCATTAAATTCATTAAGATAAGGCTTGGCAGCTTCCATATCAGGCTCTCCGTCAGGAGAAAGTGTAGAAATCTTCTTAATGAGTTTGTCATAAGCGATAGCCGCATTGTCAAGACTGTCATAAGAGAAAGTAAGCGGCTTGCGATAATGGCTCTGTAGGCAGAATAAACGGTAAACAAGAGGGTTATAACCTTTGCTTTCAAGTAAAGATACGGTAAGAAAATCACCCTTTGATTTACTCATTTTACCTCTTGCATCATTGAGGTGGAGTACATGGAACCAATACTTGCACCACTTATGACCGAGGTAAGCCTCGCTCTGTGCAATTTCATTGGTATGATGAGGAAATGCGTTGTCAATACCGCCGCAGTGAATGTCGAGATACTCGCCGTTGTGCTTACAGCTGATAGCTGAACATTCAATATGCCAGCCCGGATAACCGACGCCCCATGGGCTTTCCCACTTAAGCTCCTGTGAGTCAAATTTTGACTTGGTAAACCAGAGAACAAAGTCCGCTTTATTACGCTTATTGTTGTCTTCTTCAACGCTGTCACGAACGCCGACAGCAAGGTCATCTTCGTTCATATTTCCGAAAACATAGTAATTATCAAGTTTTGAAGTATCAAAATATACATTGCCGCCTGCAATATAGGCATAGCCTTTTTCAAGCAGAACAGAAACCATATGAATAAACTCGTCAATGCAGTTTGTTGCAGGCTCTACAACATCAGGTCTTTTGATGTTGAGCTTTTTGCAGTCCTCAAAAAATGCGTCAGTGTAAAACTTTGCGATTTCCATAACAGTCTTGTGCTCACGCTTTGCACCTTTGAGCATTTTGTCCTCGCCTGTATCCGCATCGCTTGAAAGGTGGCCGACATCGGTGATATTCATAACACGCTTAACATCATATCCCGCAAAACGAAGGTACTTTTCGAGTACATCTTCCATAATATAAGTTCTCAGATTGCCAATATGGGCGTAGTGGTAAACAGTAGGACCGCAGGTATACATATTAACCTTGCCTGCTGTATGAGGTATAAATTCCTGTTTTGTCTGTCCCAATGAATTGTATAAAATCATTTTACTGCTCCTTTACTTTTTGCTTTCCTTTTCTGCCTTTAGAGCGTCAATTTCTTTTTGTAGATCTGTAATTTTTTGTTCCAGACTGCAAAGTGCAAGTGCGACAGGGTCTGAAACATGAATCTGGTCGAGAGTTTCGCTGCGTATTCCGTTGATTTTCACCACACGGGCGGGTACACCTACCGCTGTGGCATTCGGCGGAATTTCGCTCAATACTACCGCACCTGCGGCAATTCGTGCGTTATCTCCGACTTTAAACGGGCCGAGCACCTTTGCTCCCGAACCTACAAGCACATTGTTGCCGAGTGTAGGGTGTCGTTTTCCCGTATCTTTACCTGTACCGCCGAGGGTTACATTCTGATAAATTGTGCAGTTGTCGCCGATGATAGTTGTTTCACCGATAACTACGCCCATACCATGGTCAATAAATAATCCCTTGCCTATGGTAGCTCCCGGGTGTATTTCTATTCCTGTTTTATGCCTGCTGCGCTGTGAAATCCAGCGGGCAATAAACTTCATATTGTGCCTTAAAAACCAATTAGCCTTACGGTGAGAGCGCACAGCCTTAAAACCCGAGTATAAAAAGAATACTTCGGCTCGGTTTCTTGCGGCAGGGTCACGCTCCATAACGGCGTCAAGGTCGGCCTTTAGTGTTTTAAACAAAGTATCACATCCGATGTGGTGTTGATTTTTTACATATCTGCTATAAACTGCTTGTTCTGAACAATATAAATTACGCCTGAAACAAGAGCCATAATTGTTGAAATCCAAATAAGGCAAAGTGAAACTACTGTAAATATGCCTTGGAGATACAAAATTGTATCAACGGAAAATGCAGATGTTACGGTAAATAATTCAATTAAAAACTGCATTAACAGTATGGCAATAATAGCTACAAGCTGGGTTACGGTTTTGATTTTGCCGAAAATATTTGCGGCAACGACTTTGCCTTTTGAAGCGGCAACAAGGCGGATAGAGGTTACTGAAAATTCTCTGAAAAGTACGATAATAACTGCGATGCAGTCGCACCAACCTGTTTGCACAAAGCAAAGCAATGCGCTTAATACAAGAATTTTGTCTGCAAGCGGGTCTGCAAACTTGCCGAAATCGGTTACAAGTCCTCTGCTTCTTGCGATTTTACCGTCAAACATATCTGTAAAAGTTGCCACAACAAAAATTACAAGGGCAACTGCTGTGTGAAAAGGAAAATTTATTAACAAGGATGCCACGAAGAACGGCACAAGTATTATTCTGCTTAAAGTAAGTTTGTTCGGTAAATTCATAATTGCCCTCTGATCTCCTTTTGACACCATTATATTATATGCCGATGTCGGTTATATGTAAATAAAATTATTCTGCCAATTCGCCGATTGGGTCACAATCCGTATAATCTGTAATCTTAACCTTTACAAAACTGCCGGGCTGTGGTTTGGTGCCGTTTGCGGTAAAGAATACACATCCGTCAATTTCAGGTGCGTCGGCATAGGTTCTGCCGTAGAAACATTCCGCAATTCTGTCATAACCTTCTACAAGCACCTCAATTTCTTTGCCGATGAGGCTTTCGCAGTATTCTGCCATAACGCTCTGCTGATGTTCCATAATAATATCGGCTCTGTGCTGTTTGATTTCATCGTCAATCTGGTCGGGAAAACTTGCCGCAGGTGTGCCTTCTTCTGCCGAGTAGGCAAAGCAACCCAGACGCTGGAATTTAATTTCAGCGGCAAACTCAGCAAGTTCCTCAAACTGTTCGTCGGTTTCGCCCGGGAAACCTGTAATAAATGTTGAACGAAGAATCATATCGGGTACTTTTGCTCTTAACTTGTTAAGTAATGCGGTAAGACTTTCACGATTGCCGTGTCTGTTCATTCTCTTTAAAATGTTGCCGTCGCAATGCTGGAGCGGTAAATCTATGTAATTAACAAGTTTTTCTTCCTCTGCAAAGGTGTCGATAAGTTCATCTGTAAGTCTGTCCGGATAGCAATAAAGCACTCTTATCCATTTTAATCCGTCAATTTTACAGAGTCTTTTTAAAAGTTTTGCAAGGTAAGGCTCACCGAAAAGGTCTTCACCGTAGCGTGTTGTATCTTGAGCAATAACAATAATCTCTTTTACGCCATCTTTGGCAAGTTGTTCTGCTTCTTCAACAACCGCATCGGGTTGGCGGCTTCTGAATTTACCTCTAATCATAGGAATTGCGCAGTATGTACAACGGTTGTCGCAGCCCTCCGCAATTTTGAGATAAGCGGTGTAGGGAGGAGTTGACTGTATTCTTCTGCCCTCAAGACATAAAAGCTGTTTGTCGGGAAATTCCTCGATTTTTTCTTTATGTTCAGTATTATCCGAAAGCAACTCGGCTACAACATCCGCAATTTGAGAGTTAGCGCCGATTCCGAGTGCTGCGTCAACTTCGTAAAGCTGACGGGTGATTTCGTTTTTATAGCGCTCTGCAAGACAACCGGTTACAATAATGGCTTTGATTTTGCCCTCTTGCTTTAGCTTGCCAAGCTCTATAATTTCGTTAATGCTTTCCTGTTTTGCCGATTCAATAAATCCGCAGGTGTTTACAATAACCGCATCTGCGTCTGCGGGGTCGTTTACTAATTCAAAGCCCTTGCTTTTTAATGTAAAAAGCAGCATTTCAGCGTCAACCTGATTTTTAGGGCAACCGAGTGATACAATACCAACTTTAGAACTCATCTGTTTCATCCTCATTATATTCCGAAAGAACGCTTTTTATGTCGTCCCAGCGGTAACCGAGCCTTTGCAGTGCGGCAACAGCTCTTCTTTTTACCTTTTCATCGGATAGATTCCTATATTTTTTCTCAATAACCGCTCTTATTTGTTCGTGAACATCAATATCAAGTTCATCGCATAACTGTTCGGCGGTTTCTTTATCAATGCCCTTTCTTGTAAGTTCAAAGGCAATGCCACGCTTTGACATATGCTTGGAGTTGAGCAGTTTTTCGGCATAGTGTCTTGCAAAACGCTCGTCATCCACAAGGCCGAGCTCTTCCATTCGGTCAACGGCTTTTTGTGCGGAGTCTTCGTCGGCGGTGCGGCGGATTTTATCCTCAAGCTCTTTTTTTGAATGTTCTCTGTACGACAACAGCCAAAGAGCTTTTTCTTTTGCACGCCTTTCATTGCTTAGTTTTATAATTTCGTGCAAATCTTCGTCGTCTATCTCTCTGCCGACATCAAAGCGGTTTTCAATCAGCGTTTGTGTGTCGAGAGAAACGGCAAATTCGCCGTCAATATAAACAGCGCTAAGCCTTTTTCTGCGTGGTTTGATTTCTGTAATTTTCATTATTCGTCAACAAGCACATCAATGTTTGCGCTGTTTGCATTTTCTGCAGGAGCGTCGGCGGGCTTTTTAGCATTGGCAACTTCGGTTATCTTTGCCTTTGCGCCCTTTTTGGCAGGAGAGCTTGCCGCAACAACCTTGTCTATATTTGCCATAAGCTTATCTTCAATTTCTTTTGAAAGTTCTTTGTCGTTTTCAAGAAGTTCCTTTACATTATCTCTGCCTTGTCCGAGGCGCTTGCCGTCATAGCTGAACCATGCGCCTGCTTTCTGAACAACATCTGCCTTTACTGCGAGGTCAAGCAATTCGCCTGTTCTTGAAATACCCTTGCCGTACATAATGTCAAACTCTGCCTCTCTGAACGGCGGTGCAAGTTTGTTCTTAACGACTTTTGCTTTTGTGTGTGCACCTATCATTTCGCCGTTTTGCTTAAGAACTTCCTGCTTACGAATATCTATTCTTACCGAGCTGTAGAACTTAAGCGCTCTGCCGCCCGTGGTAACTTCCGGGTTGCCGTAAACAACGCCGACTTTTTCACGCAACTGGTTGATAAAGATAGCAACGCAGTTGCTCTTGTTGATTGCGCCCGCAAGTTTTCTTAATGCCTGTGACATAAGTCTTGCGTGTAAGCCTACATGGCTGTCGCCCATTTCACCTTCGATTTCAGCCTTTGGTACAAGAGCGGCAACCGAGTCGATAACGATTACATCAATAGCGCCGCTTCGGATAAGTGCTTCGGCAATTTCAAGTGCGTCCTCACCTGTGTCAGGCTGTGAAACGAGGAGGGAGTCAACATCTACTCCGAGTGCAGCCGCATAGGTAGGGTCAAGTGCGTGCTCAACATCTATAAAGGCAACATTACCGTTGTTTTTCTGTCCCTCTGCAATGCAGTGGAGTGAAAGCGTGGTTTTACCCGAAGATTCCGGGCCGTAAATTTCAACGATTCTGCCTCGTGGAAGACCGCCGATACCGAGTGCGATGTCAAGTGTGAGAGAACCTGTTGAAATGTGGTCAACATTCATATGTTTATTTTCGCCAAGGCGCATAACTGCACCTTTACCGAATTGCTTTTCTATTTGAGTAAGCGCAGTTTGCAGCGCTTTTTCCTTATCTAAAGCCATTATTAAGTACCTCCCGTATATGCAGGTTAAATTTTAGTTAATCCGTTTGATTACTTGTATATTATAAGATATCGTCATAAAAAATGCAATAAGTATAAGGCTAAAAAATCGAACTAATTTTCTATTTTTGGAGCAAAGTCCCAATTATAGCCCTTTGAATACCGCCAAAGTCTATACTTTCGGTGATTCCGCCAAAGCCGTTGTCTGCCAAAATGCGGCTTACCTCGTCATATTGACCTTCTCCAAGCTCAAAAGCAAGCGCACCGCCTGCTTTAAGTTTTGATTTCCATAAAGGAACAATTCTTCGGTAAAAGTCCAGACCGCTTTCACCGCCGTCAAGCGCCATTGCAGGTTCGTGTTGAACTTCTTTCTGTAATGATGCAATATCGGCAGTTTTGATATACGGGGGATTTGATACTATGAGATCAAGACTGTTATCGGCAATGTCTTTGTGACATTCAAAAATGTCGCCGTTCAGGGCGTTTACCGCAGAATTGTTTAATTTAATGTTTTGTGTAAGATACGAAAAAGCCTTGTCGCTTAGTTCTACCGCTGTTACTTTGCAGTTTGCATATTTTTCAAGCGCAAGGGAAATAGCGCCGCTGCCTGCACAAAGGTCAATTACATTCGGACTTTCTTTGCATGATAAGTAATCTATGCAAAGCGAAGTAACTACCTCTGTGTCATCTCTTGGAACAAGAACACCCTCGCCCACAAGCAAGTCAATTCCCATAAAACTCCACTTTCCAAGGAGATACTGCAGCGGTTCGTGATTAAGGCGTTTTTCTGTCAGCTCGGCAAGAACCGCAAGTTTTTCTTCGCTTGCAACAGTTTCTTCGCCCTTTGTAATGAGCGCAAGGCGGTTAAATCCGAAAACTTTTTCCGTAAGGCACAAAGCCTCAAAGGCAGGAGCTTCAAACCCTGCCTCTGTTAAAATGTCTTTAGTTTTTCTGTAAGCCTCGCCGACAGTCATAATAAAGCCTCGCAATTATTTGTTGTTAATAATATCTGTGCCGTCATCGGGGATAACAGCTTTCATAGCCTCAATGGCAACCTCAATCATCTTGTCATCAGGCTCTTTTGTGGTAATTCTCTGTGCCCAAAGTCCCGGAGCGGCAATAATTCTTGTAAAAGCGTTATCGTGCTTTCCGCAAATTTTAATAAGTTCGTATCCGATACCGCAGGAAACGGGGAGGAGAAGAATTTTAAATACAGGTCTTAAAAATCCGATGCCGAACGGAGCAACGGGAATAAAAAGACCGATTACAATGCCTACAATAAGCATAAGCACCATAAAACTTGTTCCACATCTGGGGTGGAAACGAATCTGTTTTCTTACATTCTCAACGGTAAGCTCTTCTTCGTTTTCGTAGCAGAAAATAGTTTTGTGCTCTGCACCGTGGTACATAAATACACGCTTCATTTCTGTCATTTGTGAACATAATACAATGTATCCGAGGAAGAGGGCTATCTTTAATACACCCTCAAAAACTGATTTCCAGAAAACAGCGCCCTCGCCGTCACCCTGAAAGACGGGTACGACATTTGCCGTAAGGTCAAACAGGAAAGACGGTAGAAAGAAGAACAGACCGACCGCAAGTGCCACACCCAAGATTGAAGCAAACACCATTACTACTTTAACAAGTTTGTCGCCGAATTTTTCGTCAAGCCATTTTTCAAACTTGCTCGGTTCTTCTTCTTCCACTTCGCCCGCTTCAACTGCTTTGTCAGCCGAAAGCATAAGCGATTTATAAGAAAGTCGCATTGAATCAATAAGTCCTGCTATTCCTCGTAAAAGCGGCAATTTAAAAAGTTTGCATTTTTCGGGAATAGTGGTCATTTTTATGTCTTCGCTGTAAATTTCGTTTTCACCTGTTCTTACGCATACGGTAGTACGCTTAGGTCCACGCATCATAATACCTTCAATAAGAGCACTGCCGCCTATTGAAGTGATTTTTTTTGTACTGACTTTTCTCATCGCACAATCCTTTCGTTTATAGTTTTACATTTTCTGTTTGCGGCTGATCCTCGTCACCCTCTTTGTAGATAGGGAAGGTGAGAGTAACTGTTGTGCCAACGCCCTCTCCGCTTTCAATGTCAAGAGAGCCGTGGTGCAGATTCATAATTTCGTCTGCAACTGCAAGACCGATTCCCGAGCCTCGTACCGTCTGATTTGCCTTATAGAACTTTTCTTTAACCTTTGGCAAGTCTTCGGCAGGTATTCCGCAACCGGTGTCGGTAACTATAATTTTTATAATGTCGGGGTCATCCTTACTGTAAATAACCTGTGCCGCAACCACACCGCCCTTTGGTGTGTACTTAAGTGCGTTGTCAATTACATTGAGGAAAACCTGCTTAAGTCTGTTGCTGTCACCGTAAACAGGCGGATACATTGCGTCCATAGGTTCGTCATAGAGTAAATGCTTGCCCTCGTTTACGGCTCTGTCCTTTAGCATATATACGGTTTCGTCAAATTCGGCAAGAATATCGAGTTTCTCTTTGTTAAGCACCATTCTGCCGCTCTGAATACGGCTGAAATCAAGGAGTTCTTCAACTATGCTTGTAAGTCTGGCACTTTCTTTTATAATAACGCCCATACCTTTGTCAAAGGTGCGCCTGTCGAGTTTGCCTTTTTCGTTGAGCTGCATGGTTTCTGCCCAGCCTTTTATTGCCGTGAGCGGGGTTCTTAATTCGTGAGATACTCTTGAAATAAAATCGTTTTTAGTCTGTTCGGTAGTTTGCAAATCCTTTGCCATATCCGATATAGCGTCACAAAGGTCGCCGATTTCGTCATCGTACTTATGCTCGATTTTTTCGGAGGCGGAAAAGTCGCCCTGCGCAATCTGACCTGCTATAAGTGAAAGTTCGCCTATCGGTTTAACAATGGAGCGGATAAACATAAGTCCCGACAAAAATACAAGCGCCATTATTGCAAGACCGCCCGCAACGCAAAGAACAGAAATAAATAAGATTCTTGAGTGCACGGGTTCCATAGACACGATGTATCTTACGGCACCGAGCATAACGCCGTTTGAATTGCTGATAATGCGGGTTTCGCTCATTGCTCTTTCTCCGGAGAGAAGTTTGCCGTTCCATATGGCGTAACCGTCTGAGTTGTTTTGAGCGTCCTGAAAATCAGGCATTTGAGTTTTATCCGACGGGGTAAAACCCGTGGAAGTCATTATTACTCTGCCCGATGAATTTATTACAATAACTTCCATTTGCTCTTTACGGTCAAAGTTTTCAACATATTCACGGGCAGATGAATTAAAACTTGTTGTGTTGTCGCTCTCGTAGTCTGAAAATACAAGCGACAATTCATTGCCTGCCGAAGAAAGTGTTTGTTCAACACTGCTTTGGTAAACATATGTAATAACAAAGATAAGGCTGACAACGATCAGAACTATTATTGTAAATATAACGCTCAATGTGTTTAACATCCAGCGTTTTGTAATACCCTTAAACATTACGCTGTCGCCCTCCTTAAAGGTGTTTCCTTAAGTTCAGGCGTTCCACTTGTAGCCAAGTCCCCATACGGTGATAATGTACTTAGGATTAGACGGCTCGTCTTCAACTTTCATTCTAAGTCTTCTGATGTTTACATCAACGATTTTGTCCTCGCCGACATAAGCGTCACCCCAAACATGGTTTAAAATGTCCATTCTGTCGAGGGCAGTACCCGGATTAGAGAAAAAGTATTCCATAATCTGAAATTCAACCTGTGTAAGTTCAATCATCTTACCGTTTTTCATAAGTGCACGGTTTCTTAAGTTAAGTGTGAATTCGCCGCTTTTAAGCTCTTCTTTGAAGTTGTTTTCGGCGTGTGACTGTGCAAGCGCCACTCTTCTGTAAAGGGAGTCAACTCTTGCGAGCAATTCGCTTGGTGAAAAAGGCTTTGAAACATAATCGTCAGCACCGAGCATAAGACCTGTTACCTTATCCATTTCCTGTGTTTTTGCGGAAAGCATAATAATGCCGATACCGCCGTTGCGGCTTCTAAGCTCCTTACAAACCTGAAAACCGTCAATACCCGGCATCATAACATCAAGAATGGCAACATCAAAGTCGCCGTTGTGTTCTTCGTATTTTTGAAGTGCAGCCTCGCCGCAGTCAGCCTCGACTACATCATAGCCTGCTCTTGTAAGGTTGATAACGACAAAGTCACGAATTGCAGCCTCGTCCTCACAAACAAGAATTTTTTTCATAATAAACCTCCGTAATGTGTTTTATCCAAAAAAATTATATATTATTAACTGTCATCAGTGAAAAAGCTGTTTTTATATCGTCTTCGCTGATTGAAAGTGATGTTTCTTCGTTTACATCCGCAAAAGCGTATGCTGTGCTTTCGTTCTTATATATTAATGTATAAGCGTCACTGTCCTCGCCGACATCCCATTGCTCAAGTTTAAAAGCTCTGATTTCAAATACTTTTTGCCCTAAGTTGTCGGAATCCCATTCAAAAAAGCTCATAGCCCGTTTTTCACTGTCAAGTCTGACGGTATATGTACCGTCTGCCCAGCTTTCGGGAACGGTAAAGCTGTAGCCGTTTTGGTAATCGGGAATTTGGTCGGATAAGTGATTTAAAATTTCACTCTGCGGATAAAAACTGTTCCAGCTTATTTTATCCGCAACAGCCGATTTATCTTCATCGTTTGTTGAAGGCAATTTGTCAACGACAGGAATTTCCGTAACGGAATCGTTGTTTATATCCGTACAGATTATATCGGCAGAGCGTTGAGTAATATTTTTATCTTTTTCTTTATAAAGCGGATTTCTCAAAACCGAAAGTTCGGTATTAAAATAAATAATCTGTGTGACGGTATCATCATTGGCAAAACAACCGTCAACTATAAGCACATTTTGTCCATTTTCGGCAGCTGTTACCGTAATATTTTTAAATCTTGTAATATTCGGGTCCATTTTTACGCTTGCCTTTGAGTAAAGACAGTTGCGTTCCTCGCTGTAAACAAGCATATTTGCCGTTGCGTCATTTTCTGTGGTATATAGTGACAGCAGCATTACTTCGTTTACACCGTCACTGTCAAAATCGGAGCAGTAAAAACTTGAATAACTGCTTTCAACCGTAAGCCTGTTTGTCTTGCCGTTTGAGTATGAGTGGCAGGCAAGATTATTAATGCTTGAGTTATATGTAGTATAGCCCGAAAGAATCTCAAGCGTACCGCTGCCCGTTACATCGGCAAAGTCAACGCAGTCAACATCGGTTGCGTCTAAGGCGCAGTTTTCGGAGAGCTTCCATTCGTCATTTGCGCAGTACATTACAAGCATATGCACTTCCGCTTTGGTTTCGTTAGGCGTGCGGTAAAAAGCAATTGCTTCGTCGGTACCGTCATTGTCAAGGTCTTTCATAACTATGGCACTGCGGTAGTTGCCCGACTTAGGATATTTTAAGGTGTATCCGCTGCCTGCGGTGTCGGCAATAAGCTGTTCGATTTCCGCCTCGTCACCGACAGTTTTCGGAGGGCGGATAAGGTTGTCTGTTCCTATGTCTGCGCCGTCACAGCCGCTTGCGGAAATTGCAAACGCACACAACAGTGCGGCGGAAATAACCACTTTGACTTTCATATCCGTCCCTCCTTTATAAAAGTTAAAATTAATCGTGCTTTACAACAGCTCTTAAATACTTTATTTTTATACCCTCGGCAGAAAACATTTTTTCGTGCTCGGTTTCAATATTGTCTGTAACATCGCTGTTGTGCAGGTCGTATGTTTTGTAGATGATTTCGTAACCGCTCTGCTCAAAATATTCAAGACTGTCCGCAAAAAGTGCGTCGTCGTCGGTCTTAAATCGAATTTCGGCATTTTCGTCAAGAAAATTTTTGTACATTTCAAGTTTCTTGGGAAATGTAAGTCTTCTCTTGTTATGCTTTGGACGAGGCCACGGGTTGCAGAAATTAATAAACATACCCTTGATTTTATCGTCCTTTGTAATTATTTTATCAATTTGCTCTACATTGTAGTTTACAAGCAAAAGATTTGTAATATCGGCGTCTGTTTTGCCCTCGTTCTTAAAAATTTCAACAATGTTTCGTCTGCCGACGCCGAGCATATCAATTTTAATGTCAACCGCAATAATATTTTTATCCGGATTTTTAACGGCAAACTGTCCTGCAAACCCGCCTTTGCCGCAACCTATTTCAAGGTAAAGAGGAAGTCCGTTGTTAAAAGTTTCGTTCCATTTGCCTGCGTGTTCTTCAGGATTTTTTACAAAAAAATCGCAAACCGCAAGTTCAGGCTCTGCCCATTTTTTCTTTCTGATTCTCATAATGTAAAATTATGCACTTAATGTGCATCTCCTCATAAATATTCATCATACTATTATATCAAATTATTACAGATATTGCAACGAATATTTAATAAATAATACATTGCTTAAATGTATTTAATCTTATCGTTACATATTTCCGATTTTGTAAAGCCGGTGTTACCGAATCTTTCAGAAAGTTTACGGCAAAGCGGAGATATTACAATATCTTCGGTTTTAAAATGTCCTGCGTCAACAATTGAAATTCCAAGTTCGTTTGCAAGCAGAATTTCGTGGTGTTTTATTTCACCTGTAAGCAGAACATCGCCTCCCTCATAAAATGCACTTTCCACATTGGAACCGCCTGCTCCCGACGATACTGCGACTTTGTGAATCTCGTTTTTTACATTAGTGTATCTCAGTCCGCTGCAATTGAGATTTGCTTTTACGGTTTTTGCAAAACTTTCAATATCCGTGTCGAGTTCGCCCATAAAAAGACATTCGCCGCTTTTGCAAAGTCTTGTGTTCTTAAGTCCCACTGCGTTTGCAAGGCAAAGGTTTACACCGAAACTTTCGGATAAATCAAGGTTTGTGTGCATACAAACGGCAGAAATGTTTTTTTCCGCAAGACGGTAGGGAACAGAGGAGGAATCAAGTTTTTTTATTGCATTAAAAATAACGGGGTGATGACTTATGATAAGCTCTGCGCCGAGCCTATCTGCTTCGTCAACGACCTCGTTTGTTATGTCAAGAGCAACAAGCACACGGTTTACAGGTTTGTTTTTACTGCCTATAAGCAGACCGCAGTTGTCAAAATCCATAGCGGTATCAACGGGTGCAAATTCCTCAAAAAATTCAAGTATATCTTTTATTGTAGTCATCAGAGCATCTCCCTCAGCTTTTTTGCGATTTCAGCGTAACGGGCATCGCCCTTTGCCTGTTTTTCAAGTTTTGTTATTTGCTTTTCTGTAAAAAGCCTGTGTGTGGATTTTACGGACGGCTGCAGCTTTGCACAATACAGCTCGGTTTGCGTGTATTCGTGTTTTTTGCCGCTGTAGCATACAAGAAGTACTGTGTAGCATTTGCCTGCGGCGGTACAGCAGTCCTGTTTTAAAATTTCAAAACCGTTGTCAAAAAGGTATTTAATCAAAACTTCACTTTTGGTCATAGGCTGTAGAATAAAGTGCTTTTCACTGTTTTTTGCATATGTACAGCTGTCAAGAATGGCTGCGATAAGTTCCCCGCCCATACCTGCGATTACAAAATCGTCAGCCTCATTTTCGGCTATGTTTTCAAGTCCGTTTGAAAGTCTTGCGGAAATCAAATGTTCGGCGTTAAAACTTTTTATTGCAGCCCGGCCTCTTGAGAGAGGTTCGGGGTTAATGTCTGCGGCAATAGCAGACGGGCAGGTGCCGTTAAGGCACAGCCACAGCGGAAGATATGCGTGGTCTGTGCCAATATCGGCAAGCCTTGCGTTTTGCCTTACAAAGCCCGCACACATTCTAAGCCTTTGGTCAAGAGATATTTTATTTTGCAAATTAATCAATCCTTTCAGCCCGAATGTGATAAACGGACAAATTATTTGTTTACAATCCGGTTGAGAACATCAATAAGCTCGTCGGCATTTGCACCGTGAACCATACATGCCTCTTCAATTGTTTCGCCTCTTGATGCAGGGCAACCAAGGCAGTGCATACCAATGCTGAAGAAAGCCTCGGCAGTTTCGGGATATTTGTCGAGAACATCACCGATGATAGAATTCTTTGTGATTTCCATAATTAAAAACCTCCTTGTCGGCAAAGCCAAAATTAAATCTAAAAGCAGATTTATCCGCCAAAAACGGTATTTTAGCGGATAAATCATTATAACATATTTTTTAACCGAAAGTCAAAAAATATATATTAAATTTTAGGATTTTTTACTTTACTTCGGCAAAGGTAAACTTTCCGTCTGCAAAGTCGCATTTAACCTTGCTTTTTGCTTTAATTGTGCCGTCAAGCATTTTCTCCGAAAGCGGATCTTCAATGTCTGATGTTATGGCACGGCGAAGAGGTCTTGCACCGTAGACTTCGTCAAAGCCCTTGTCGGCAATTGCGGAAACAGCCTCGTCTGTAAATTCAATTTCAATTTCCATATCGGACAAACGCTTTTTAAGACCTGCAAGCATCTTGACTGCAATTTCTTTAATCTCGTCCTTGCTGAGTCTGTCAAATACGATGATGTCGTCAATACGGTTAATAAATTCGGGACGGAAAGCCTTTTTAAGTTCGCCGAGCACAAGCTCCTTGGTGTTTTCGGTTTCCTTGTTTTCACTGTTTTCATCGGTAAATCCGAGTGAACTGTGCTTTTCCGTAAGAAGTTTTGCACCTATGTTAGATGTCATAATGATAACAGTGTTTTTGAAGTCAACCGTTCTGCCCTGTGAGTCGGTAAGTCTGCCGTCATCAAGGATTTGGAGAAGAATGTTAAATACATCCGGGTGTGCCTTTTCGATTTCATCAAAGAGGATTACCGAGTATGGTTTTCTTCTTACCTTTTCCGTAAGCTGACCGCCCTCGTCAAAACCGACATATCCTGGAGGTGAACCTACAAGACGGGATACCGTATGCTTCTCCATATATTCACTCATATCAATACGGAGCATAGCGTTTTCATCACCGAACATAGCGGCGGCAAGTGCCTTGCAAAGTTCTGTTTTACCTACGCCTGTCGGACCGAGGAAGATAAATGAACCGATAGGACGCTTAGGGTCTTTAAGACCTACTCTGCCACGGCGGATTGCCTTGGCAACGGAGCTTACTGCCTCGTTTTGACCGACAACTCTTTCGTGAAGTTCTTTTTCAAGGTTGAGAAGTCGCTCGCTTTCCTCTTTTGTAAGCTGAACAACAGGGATTCCTGTCCATTCCGATACAATTTCAGCGATAACTTCCGGAGTAACTTCGCCGTTGCGGTTCTCTCTGTTTTCGTACCATTCCTTTTTGGCTGTGTCAAGCTGTGACTGAACATTTTTCTGTTCATCTCTTAATTTTGCGGCACGCTCAAAGTCCTGCTCGTTAATGGCACTTGCTTTTTCTTGCTCAAGTTTGTCAATTAACTCTTCAAGCGACTTGATGTCCGGAGGAGAGGTAAGACCCTTAAGTTTTACCTTAGACGCACCCTCATCAATAAGGTCAATAGCCTTATCCGGGAGGTATCTGTCGGCAATGTAACGGGAAGAAAGATTTACTGCCGCCTCAATTGCCTCGTTTGTAATTCTTACCTTATGGTGCGCCTCGTAGCTGTCACGCAAGCCTTTAAGAATTTCAACAGCCTGCTCTTTTGTAGGCTCGCCAACCTTTACAGGCTGGAATCTACGCTCAAGAGCCGCATCTTTTTCAATGTATTTTCTGTATTCGTTAATGGTTGTTGCACCGATAACCTGGAAGTCACCTCTTGCAAGCGACGGCTTTAAGATGTTTGCCGCATCGGCACTGCCCTCGGCAGAACCTGCACCTACAATGGTGTGGAGTTCATCAATAAAGAGGATAGTGTCCTTTGACTTTTTAACTTCATCAATTGCGGACTTGATTCTTTCCTCAAAGTCGCCACGGTACTTAGCACCTGCAATCATACCTGTAAGGTCAAGACTTACAACCTTTTTGTCACGCAGAATTTCAGGTACATTGCCGTTTGCAATTTCAAGGGCAAGTCCCTCGGCTACTGCTGTTTTACCTACGCCCGGCTCACCGATAAGCACAGGGTTGTTTTTGGTACGCCTTGAGAGAATCTGAATAACTCTCTTTATTTCTTTTTCTCTGCCGATAACAGGGTCAATTTCACCGTTCTTGGCAGCCTTTGTCAAATCTCTGCCGAATTTTTCCAGTGCGGAGCCGCCCTCTTCTTTGCCTTGTGGGTAGCCGTTTTCCATACCCGAAAACTGATTTTCGGATGAGCCTTTCTGTAAGCCGCCTGCAACCGCATTTGCAACAGCATTAGAACTTACGCCGAGCTTTCTTAAAATACTTGTAGCGTAGCTGTCACTTTCGGAAACTATTGCAAGCAAAATATGCTCTGTGCCTACATAGCTGCTGCCTGTCCTTGCAGAAATCATCATTGCGGTTCTGAGAACACGCTTTGTACGGGGAGTAAAGCTGTCGGGTGAGAGGGAAGTCTGAATACCTCTGCCGTCAACATTGGCAATCTCTTTTTCGAGTGCCTCCGCCGTTACGCCGCATTCTTCAAGAGCTGCGGCGGCAACACCGCTGCCCTCTTTTATAAGACCAAGCAGAATATGCTCGGTGCCAATATAGTCGTGACCGAAATTTTGAGCTGACTCAATAGAAAGGTTTAATGCCTTGTTTGCCTTTTGAGTAAATCCTCTGAATTCATACATAATCGTCAGTCCTTTCGATAATTTTTTACTGATTATTTTTTACACTTCTTCAAGTGCTTTTCTGAGCAAATCCGCTCTTGCCACATCACGCTGTGCAGCGGAAAGATTTTTACCGCTGTTTACCATAAGCGTAGCAGGTTCAACATCTGTCATCAGCTTGTCGATTGTAAGCAAAGGAACATCTTTAAGCTGTCCCGAAACTATGCCCAAACGAACATTTGAAAGTAGCTGTAAAGCCTCATCGTGTGCGATTGTACGGGCATATTTCAATATGCCGAGGCTACGGCTGATGCTGTCCTGAATGTCAATATTTGAACAAATACGCTCTCTTGCAAGTTCCTCTTGCGAGATAAGCTGGGATGTTATATTTTTAAGGTTTTCAATGGCAGCTTTTTCGGAGATGCCGAGTGTAACCTGGTTAGAAAGCTGATATAAACTTCCCTTTGGCTCTGTGCCCTCGCCGTGAGTGCCTCTTATGGTAAGACCGAGTTTTGAAAGATTGCCTGCAATTCTGCCGATTGCTCGGCTCTTTTCAAGTGCCGGCAAATGCAGCATTACCGACGCTCTCATACCTGTGCCGAGGTTTGTCGGGCATTGGGTAAGATAACCGAGTTTCTCGCTGAAAGCAAAGTCAAGGCTTTCATCAAGCAAGGTGTCGAGTTTATCGACAAGGTCATATGTCTGCTCAAGTGCAAGACCTTTTGTAATTGCCTGTATTCTGATGTGATCCTCTTCGTTAATCATAATCGAAAGGCTTTCATCGGAATTTACAAGCAATGCTCTGCCCTCTGTATTGCTTATGAACTCAGGACTTACAATTCTGCGTTCAACAAGCGATACGCACTGTGCCTCGGTGAGGTCGCTCATCTTAATGAATTTAAAGTCGGAGGCGATTGAGCTGTTGCTGTTTTTGACAGCCGATCTTACTTTTTCAATAACCTTTTCCATTCCGTCGGGTGAAAGCTTGCAGGGGAAAGGAAAATCCTTTAGGTTTCTTGCAAGTCTTACTCTTGTGGAAATTACTGAATTGTCACTCATTATTATGCCTCCATTCCTTTGATTGTATCTCTTAATTCTGCGGCTCTTTCAAAATTCTGTTCTTTGACTGCTGCGTCAAGTTCATTTTTTAATTGAGCAATTTTTTCTTCTTTTGTAGGTTCGTGCTTTTCGGCTTTCTGAACCGTTCTGTCGCTGTTCTTGCCGCAATGTGTTGTGTTGCCGTGAATTCTTCTGATAAGCGGGAAGAGTTCGTCGCCAAATACATCATAGCAATCGGCACAGCCTACATGACCTGTTTTTGCAATTTCCGAATAAGTGCTGCCACAGGTTTCGCATCTTCTTGCCTGTGTTCTTGCCGGAAGTGCGTTGCCAAAGAAACTGCCGAGGAAGTTTGAAAATTCATCCTCAATGTCAGAGAACACATTTGTGTATCCCATTTTCTTTGCACATTCACTGCAAAGGTCATATTCTTTGATTTCTCCGTTGATTATAGATTTAACATGTGTGTTAGCATTATTAACACCGCATTTTTGACATTTCATAATAAATACCTCCTGCTTTTATGATATTGCTAAAAGCATATTCTTAAAAAGATCAGCTCTGAGCGAATCTCTTTTTTCCTGCTCGACTGTATGAAGCGCTCTGTCCGACAACGCAGACGCCATAACCTTTGCAACGCTGAGTTCAATAATCGACCTGTTGACCATATTGTTAAGCATTGCCTCGGCTGACGCTTTGTCAAGCGAATTGCCTACCGAGTTAATTATATGCATTATCGCAGTACCTCTATCCATACTTACACGGCTTATTCTTATGTAACCGCCGCCGCCTCGTCTGCTTTCAACAATGTAACCTTGTTCCGGAGTAAAGCGTGAGGTGATAACATAATTTATTTGACTTGGTACACAACCAAGATTTCCCGCAAGTTCATTTCGCTGAATTTCCGCACTGCCGTTCTGCTCGTCAAGCATTTCTGTAATATATTTAGCGACCAAATCGCTCATTCTCATCTTTTCTCGCCTCTCTTTCAGATTGTGACCTTATTATAGAACTAAAGTCAGAGAAAGTCAAAGTCAAATAAAGTCAAAAATCAAATGCTAATTTAAAAAATACTCGCAAATACTCTCGAATACTCGCAAATACTAAATTTTAAAATATTTTTGACTTTTTCTGACCTTTTTTAAAATTGCCGATATTTTCTTGACTTTTAAAAACATACAAATGAAAAATACTTCATATAATAAGTATAGTAAATAAAAACGGAAGTGATAAAATGATTGTCAGTACAAATATAAACATAGACAGCGAGTTAAAGAAATCGGCACAGGAATTGTACTCGGATTTAGGGCTTGATTTGTCAACAGCGGTTAATTTGTTTTTAAAGCAGTCCTTGCGAGAACAGAAGATACCGTTTGAAATAAAAAGGGAGAGTGAGGAAGAAGGCTTTTTTGATACTTTGAAAAGTTTTACAAAAAGGCCGGAGTATTCGTCCTTTGCGGAAATGGTTAATTCAAATACAGATTAAAACAGCCGCACCTTGCAAAAAATGACCCGACCCCCAAAAGTTAGACCTAAAAAATCTAACTTTGGAGGTCGGTA
>ERZ791919.126-NODE-126-length-96365-cov-22.303769_pt1 | contig 96365 bp, 78 predicted proteins | sample MGYA00510137_ERZ791919 | MGnify/ENA primary metagenome ERZ791919 (study PRJEB30046, sample SAMN00792059) | human gut metagenome | study: EMG produced TPA metagenomics assembly of the A metagenome-wide association study of gut microbiota in type 2... | reverse complement strand
GAACTCTATCAAATATTTTTAACTATTTTCGGATTTTAAAGTGTCAAACTACCGGGAAATTCCTTTTTACAAGATAGGTACATTTGGCGGCACTCCCGATGCATATATTGCCAGAGATCTATTCGAAGATTTCAGGTCACGTTTTTCCTATCCCAAGAAGGGAGATATTCTCCTTTCCGCAGCAGGGACTATCGGGCGCACTGTCGTTTTCGATGGCATGGATTCGTACTTTCAAGATTCTAATATAGTATGGATTGATAATAAAGAAGATAAAGTCCTTAACTGTTTCCTTTACTATTGCTACAAGATAATGAGATTTAACACCGAAAATGGTGGAATTGTAGTAAGGCTCTACAACGAGAATCTCCGTAACACGACTTTCGTCGCGCCAAAATTTTTAGCCGAGCAGAAGAGGATTGCCAATGCTCTAACTGGTATTGATAGGATGATTGGGGCGCTGGATGAGGCAATTGGGAAGAAGCGGCAGATTAAGGAGGGACTGATGCAGCAACTGCTGACCGGCAAGACCCGTCTGCCTGGGTTTGGTGGGGAATGGAAAGAACGGAGGCTTGACAGTTTTGAGATAGTAAATGGGGCAATGCTGAAATCCAGCGAGTATGAGACAGGCAATGTGCCAGTAATAGCTGGAGGGCAGACTCCAGCTGGTTTTCATTCAAATGCTAATCGCCCTGCAAATACTATCACGATTAGCGGTTCTGGTGCATATGCTGGTTTTGTGTCTTTTCACACAGTTCCAATCTTCGCATCTGATTGTTCCACTATCGATAATCCAAAGGATGCAGATATCATCTATCTGTATTTCTGCCTTCTGTCTAAGCAAAAAGAAATATACAAATGCCAAGCAGGTGGGGCTCAACCTCATGTTCATGCTAAAGATATAAAAGACATCACCATAATGATGCCGCCTTCCGTTGAAGAACAAAAAGCGATTTCAGTAGTCTTAACCAAATCTGAAGATGAGATTAAAGGGCTTGAATGTCAACGCAATAAGTATGTCCTTATCAAGCAAGGCATGATGCAGGAATTATTGACCGGTAAAACCAGATTATAGTATGCCAGATCCTTCCACTAACTCCGAACGCGCCGTCCAGAACAGGGTAATCAAACTCCTGTGCGACAAAAACGGCTACGAGTATATCGGCAACCTCAAGGATGTCGAGAATGGCAATATCCGTGAGGACATCCTCCGGACATTCCTGATGGAGCGCCAGGAACTTACGAGCGCCCAGGCCACGGAAGCCATCCGCAAACTCAAGGAGGCGGCTTTCTGCGCCAACAAAGAAGCCCTATACAATAGCAACAAGGCGGTATATAACACGCTGCGTTACCCGGTAAGCGTCAGCCAGGGCGCAGGCCTGCCGAACAAGCAGGTGTGGCTCATCGACTGGAAGGATTCCTACAACAATTTCTTCCATATCGCCGAAGAGGTGACGGTCCGCAAGCAAACGCTTAGCGAGGAGCACCGCCGCCCGGATGTCGTGGCTTATATCAACGGCATAGCAGTGGCCGTCATTGAACTGAAGAAGGCCACCGTGAGCGTCGAAGATGGAATCAACCAGAATTGGCGTAACCAGCAGGAGGGACAGATTCCGCAGTTCTTCTCCACGGCACAGCTCCTGATGGCAGGAAGTGAAAGCCAGGGCGTGTACTACGGCACCACGCTGACACCGCCCAAGTACTACCTCCATTGGAAAGAACCGGCAGGAGATGGTTATCCGTATGATACCGACAAATTGCCGGTCTCATCCTCGATGTACGGCCAGAAAGAGTTCCCAAACGAACTTGACCGCTCGCTGATGCAGATGCTGGAGCCGGACCGTTTGCTGGAATTTATCCACGACTGTGTGGTCTTTGACGGCGGTATCAAGAAGGTAGCCCGTCCCAATCAGTATTTCGCCATCGTGGCCGCCAAAACCCGCATCAAAAACAAGCAGAGCGGTATCATCTGGCATAGTCAGGGCTCCGGCAAGAGCCTCACGATGGTATGGCTGGCCCAGTGGATTCGCGAGAATATCGACGACAGCCGCGTGGTAATTATCACCGACCGCGACGAGCTGGACAAACAGATTGAAAACGGCTTCAAGGATGCCGGAGAGCATCCCATCCGGGCCAAGAGCGGCGACCATCTTATCAAGATGCTGGAGGGTAAGAATGACAAGAAGGGCGAAGAGAAAATGCCGGCGCTCATCTGCACGCTCATCCACAAGTTTGGCCTGGCCGATGATCCGGAGGAAATTGAAGGCCGTGATTCCAAACTCCGTGGCGCTCGCTCTCCGGAACAGTATCTGAAGGACCTGGCCGATAAACTGCCAGAAGGATTCTCTGCAAAGGGCAACATCTACGTCTTCGTGGACGAGTGCCATCGTACCCAGGGCGGCATCCTCAACCAGGCGATGAAGAAGATTATGGGCGAGGGCGTGATGATGATTGGTTTCACCGGCACGCCGCTTCTCAAAGACGAAAAGGGCCGTCTCACCAGCCGTGAGAACTTCGGTCCCTGGATTCATACCTACAAGTTTGATGAGGCCGTCAAGGATAAGGTCATCCTGGACCTCCGTTACGAAGCCCGTGACGTGGAGCAGGTTCTTTCCGATGATGTTTCCTTTGACGAACTCTTCGAGGATACCACCAAGAAACTCACTCCAAAGGCAAAGAAAGCCCTGCAGGACCGTTGGGCCGATATGCAGAGCCTCTTCTCCAGTAAGGACCGCGTGAACCGCATTGTGGCCCAGATTACCAAGGACTTCCAACTCATTCCTGCACTGAAGGAGGGCTGGGGCAACGCCATGCTGGTGGCCGGGAGCATCTACCAGGCCTACCGCTTCTGGTCTGCATTCCAGGAGACCGCACTGGCCGGGAAGTGTGCCGTCGTGACCAGTTACGACGGAGCAGATCCTTCACTGGAAGAAGGCTACAGCGGCGAGCTTAAGACTGAGGCTGACTACAAGTACAACACCAACAAGAAGATGCTGGGCGACAAGACGCCCGAAGACTTCGAGGAATGGGCCAAGTACGAGTTTGTCAATCACCCAGCCAGTATGAAACTCCTCATCGTGGTAGATAAGCTGCTCACCGGCTTCGACGCCCCTGCAGCCACATATCTCTACATCGACAAGGAGATGCGCGACCACAACCTCTTCCAAGCCATCTGCCGCGTGAACCGCGTGAATGGAGAGAAGAAGGAGTATGGCTACATCATTGATTACAAGCACCTTTTCGAGAACATCGAGGGCGCCATCGAAGACTATACCAACGGAGCCTTCTCCGGCTACGACAAGGCCGACATAGAAGGCCTGCTCAAGAGCAAGGTAGAGGAAGGCAAGAAAGATCTGGACGCCGCCCTGGAGCGCTGCGACCGCCTCTCCGAGCCCGTCAAAGAGCCAAAGACCGTGGACGAATTCTTCGACTGGTTCTGCTACGACCAGCATAAGGGTACGGAAGAAGAGCATCAGGCCGAAATTATCCTCAACGCCCGCAAGCGTGAGGACTTCTATGACGCCTGCTATGCGCTTGTGCGCCGGTACACGGCCGTTGCCATGCAGATGAAGGAAGCTGGTTACACCGATGAGGAAGCGGACAAGATCTACCTCAAGGTGAAGACCTACGACGAACTTCGTAACGCCATCTCCAAGCGCTGTGGCGACTACGTGGACCTGAAGAAGTTTGATGCCGAAATGCGGGCGCTGCTCGACGATTATGTGGTCTCTTCCCGTGTTGAGGTCCTTGAGAAACTGGACGACTTCTCCTTCCTGGACATCATCGACATCAAGGACGACGGTGAAGTGGAAGTGTCCTCCGGAGCCGAAACCGAACTGGGTGGCCAGAAGGGTGTCGCCGAGACGATGGCCGCCAACGTGCGCCGTGTCATCAACCGCAAGCGTGAAAGCAACCCCGAGGAGTACAAGAAGTTCTCCGAGCGCATCAACCGCCTGCTGGAAGAGTACCAGCAGGAGAAGATGGAATACAAGGAGTTGCTGAAGAGTATCAAGGCGCTGGCTGAGGAAATCCGTAAGGGTGAAAACGTTGACCCTCGCATCAATTCAGAAGGCAAGAAAGCGCTCTACGACAACCTGGGCAAGAATGTGGATCTGGCCCTTATGCTCAACGGTGTCATTGAGGCCAATGCCGCACACGGCTTCCGTACCAGTGAGGTACGCAAGAAGAAACTGCTCATCGCCGTCAAGAATGCTCTCGTCGGCACCACCTTCGACCCTGAGAAGATCTTGAACATCGTCATCCATAACCCTGAGTTTGGCAACTGATGAATATCGACGGATTGGAAATAGAGGTTGAGCGCAAGACTATTAAGAATATGCATCTTTCGGTGTATCCGCCAGATGGCCGTGTGCATCTGTCCCTCCCGGATTATCTTAGCGAGGCCGATGCTCGCAGTTATGTCATTTCCAAATGGGAATGGATTAGGAAGCAGCAAGCCGACATTGAGGCCCAGGCTCGGCAGACGAAACGGGAGTATGTTTCGGGCGAGAATCATTACTTCTTTGGTGTCCGTTATCGGCTCCGTGTTGCATATATCACAAGTGGTGCGAATTCAGTGGAGGTCCGTGGTGATTCAATGACGATGAAGGTCAGGACGGATTCCACAGTGGAGCGCCGAGCAGAAGTGATGATGGAATGGTACAGGGAACAGCTAAAGGCTTATATCGGGCCTTTGGTCGAACGCTGGGCCGAGAAGCTGGAGGAGCCGGACGTAACCTGGCAGGTCAAGGAGATGAAAACTATGTGGGGCAGTTGCGGTATCAAGCGCCGTGCCCTCCTGTTCAACCTTGAGCTGGCCCGCGTCCCCAAGGAATGCATTGAATACGTCGTCGTCCACGAACTCACGCACCTCAGAGTCCAGAACCACAACAAGGTCTTCGAGGCCTTGATGAAACAGAGCCTACCTGGCTGGCGTAACCTGCGACAGAAATTGAACGATTTTATTGCTTTGCCGCTATGACAACTCGTATAACAGAAGATTTTCTTAAGTCTTTAGGAAGGCTTACTCCTTCCGAACAGAAAAGGTCTCATAATACTATCTTTTCGATTTTTCGGAACGATAGGAATGCTGGATTAAGGGCTCATAAGATCGAGCATCCAAGCAATAAGATCTTCAGTTATAGTGTAAATATGGATCTTCGTGTAATAGTCCATGCCACATCGGATTACACGACCATTCTTTATATTGGACACCACGATGATGCTTACGACTGGATTGCCAAGAGGAAATTTGTTGATAGCGCAGATAGCATCACGATTATTCAGACATTGAGTCAGAATGAAGAAATACAAGAGACCGGGAAGATAAGAGCTCAACTTAATAAGGATAAGGAGATTGACGCAGAGTTGAAACAGAAGATAAGGGATTTACCTTCTGATGATGAAGTTATCTCGTTTATTCTTGACCAACCTGAAGATATACAAGACCAGCTCCTTGCTATCGTAGAAAATAGAGCAAGCCGAGGTGGGTATAAAGTGACACCGAAATACAAAGTCTCAATCCTTACTGACGACAAAGAACTCGAATACGCTTTACAGTATCCCCTTGATCTATGGCGTATTTTTCTCCATCCTCGGCAAAGGGAAGTGGTTGATAAGGGCATAGAGACATCTGTCTTTATTACAGGATGTCCCGGAACGGGTAAGACGGTTTGCCTTGTTCATAAGATTAGGCTTTTTTCTAAACAGGTATCTTCAGGTGAATGTATTATCCTTGGCACATTTAAGAAGGGGCTTCAATCATATCTTGAGCAGATGCTGTCAAAACTTGATGCGGATATGGACAAGGTATTTATTGAAGACATATCTGCGTTGAAGATTATCGAGCCCAATACTGATGTCAATGCAAAGTTAGATGGCTTTTATCAAGTCATTGATGGCTGCTTGTATTTCTACAACAAGGGAGAAATACTAAAAGTTCGTCATTTATTCTTTGATGAGTATCAAGATTATAAGCTGAACCAAAGCAGCGCTATTCAAGAAATGAGTAAGTGTTGCCCTTTCACTATTGCTTTTGACTATTCTCAATCAATTTACAGGCGAGCCAAGTATACTATCGATAGGTTTAATCCAGAAACTGAAATGGTAGTATTGGGTTATACCTATCGCATTAGCGCTCAGATCCTCGAACGGTTAAAAAAGATAATGGCAATTATCAAAGCACTCAGTGTTGAAAACGGAGCGGTTAAATTCGAGCCCATCTTTGATATAGAAGAGGAAGTTATATCCAAGGCGACAGCGGCAATCTCTGGCGAGGAGATAGGGCTGCAGCCCTATTCGTCCGATAAAGATCTGAACGATGCTGTTGAAGCAGATTACAAGTATTTAATATCAGAATATGGCGAGAATGAAATTGTGGTTACATCATTTTTCTCGGATCTCTTCAACTCAATGCGAAATGATGCGGATTATCACTCTGAATGCGTCCCAAAATCAGTGAGAGCAAGTTATTTGTTCGCCCCCACGCTTAAAGGCAAGGAGTATAAAGTAGGAATGATTATTCTTGACGATTCTGTCTGCCAGATGTTAAACATCAATCAATTGTTGCTTGGAGGAAAAGTCAAAACCGATTTTCTTGGAGGTCAAGCCAACTACAGACTTAATTTGAATTTATTGTATGTAGTTATCAGTCGTTTTAGAGATTACATCAAAGTGTACTATCCTCAGAAGTACGAACTAATAATCAACCCACTATTTGAGTAAAAAGATTGCTTCGACAACAGCCGGGGCAAATTATTTATAAGAACCAAAGGTTTCGCTTTCCGAACTCCGGCAGGTAGTCGTCCTCGAAGTGAGGAACTATCTCCGCAACCATCTCGGGGTACTTGATGGTTATGGGGAGGTTCTGCTGCTTGACGGACTTCCAGTACATCCGGCTGAACTTATAGATTTGGCAGAGTAGGTCGCGGACTTCTTCCATCCTTATGTTGGCAATACAATAATGTTGGCATTGTAAGATATGTTATTGTATCTCAATATGTTGGTCTTCTTGTGCACAACATAATGTTTGGTATATTGCGACAGGCCCTCAAATGGGCCGGAGCAATATATGATAGACACACTATTCCAAATCAAGAGAAAAGTGGAGGCGCATATGAGCGCTCCACTCCTGAGGGAGCGAGAGTCGTTCCTTTCAAAGAAACAGTCGGAAGGAAATGGCCTACGCTCACTCCAAATGACGGCAGACCAACTGTTGTTTGCCACCCACCATTTGTCATTGACCAATGATACCGTCATGGTGGATTTGTCAAACATATTGGCTATGCAGCGCGATTACGATGGCCCAAAATCCACATTCCTGGTGAGCACTGTCGTTCAGTGGCTGGAAAACATGGGGCTTCTTGACCAGAGGTTCGGAGACCAAAGCATTATGTTCAACCGCTTCAGTTCCGTCTGTCATTACAGGATGCGTTACTTGGCGTATCCTTTTTACGAGGAGAGACTTTCCTATCTGAAGGATCTTGAATCACGGGGAATGTCTTTCAGGCGTTTGCATGAGTATGCGTGGATGCAGCTTGCTATTATTGATCGACTGCGTTTGGACGGACAAGATCGCATTTATGACTCTGACATTGAAAAGGTCATAAAGAACAAAGTAACTGAAGATTGTTCCAGAGGATGCATTCCTTCTCAAAAGTGGATAAAGACATTCAGGGTCGTCGCATATGGCTGGCTTTCTTATGCGGGGATTCTGCATAAGAAACAAGAATCAGAGTCCGCTGAGCACACGGTTGTATATCAATATCTGAATTGGGCTCGGGGCAGTAAAGGGCTAGCCTTCGCGACATTGGATGGAAGGAAACGGGAACTCAAGTGCTTCATGTCATTTATTCAAAGCAAGAATGATCTGCCATCCTTATCTTTGGAACGCGTTGATGAGTATCTGCGTTATCGTCATAACTGCGGTTGCGGCGGGCGCTCTATGGCAACCATCGTTACGACCCTGAGAGACTTCCTGAGATACGCCGTGACCAACAACCTGTGCTCAATCGTGCCGGATGCCATCAAATCTCCCAGACGGTTCTCGTTAGAAACGTTGCCTTCTGCTCCCTCATGGGATGACACTGAACGACTTGTAGGGTATTATGGTAACTATGATGTGAGAGGGAAAAGGAACACCGCAATCATGGCTCTGATGACCGTGTATGGCCTACGTTCTTCAGAAGTGGCAAACCTCAGACTCCATGATGTTGACTGGGACAAGGACATTATCTATATCCGACGGGCAAAGAGGGGCGGCATGCAAGCCTTTCCCTTAGATCGGACTGTTGCGGGACTCCTATCTGACTACCTGCTGAATGGGCGGAAGAATACGATGGGAAGGGAACATCTCTTTCTTGCTTTGTGTATGCCTTATGAAGCAATTACGCGGGGCATTGTTTACAACTTGGTCGCAAGTGCATATAGAGGGCTGGACATCAAGATACGCCATAGAGGCGGTCATTCCCTGCGGCACGCGTGCGCCAGTCACCTTGTGAATAATGGAGGTACCTTGAAGGATGCCTCTGACCTGCTGGGGCATCGCTTGTTTGATACTACTCGGATATATGCAAAGGTTGACCTAAAACGACTTCAAGAGGTCGCAAAGATGGATTGGGAGGGCCTGTTATGAAAATGAGTGAATTAACCGTCATGTACATATCGTACAAGTTGAGCCTCGGCGAAAAGGCAAGAACTATCAGCTTCATCTTGAAGAACTTCCGCAGCCAAATCGGACCGGGCAGGGACCTGACAACCATATCGGAAAAGGATTGTCTCTGCTACCTGAATATGCATGGTATCCGAAATGGAGAAGTTACAGCATACTGGTTCAGTATATATGCGGTGTTGAATGGGTTCTTCATGTGGGCGGTTGCCAGAAGACATATGGAGGCCAATCCGCTGCCAAAGTATAAGCCGCAAAAACCGGAAGCCTTTGTGCCATACGTCTTCTCCAACGAGGAGTTGAAGAGGATCTTTGAAACAGCCTTGAACTACAGGAGGCGCTACAACATCGAATATCCCGAAGTAATTCAAGCGATGCTCAAGCTGACATACTGCTTAGGGCTACGCCCAAGTGAAACCACGCGTCTCGTTGTGGACGATATCAATCTTCAAGACGGGGTGGCGTTTATTCGGGAAACGAAGTTCCACAAGAGTCGTATGGTTCCTTTTGGTGAAGAAGTGTCCCGCATGCTGGAAAACTACCTGTCTTGGCGTGCGGAGGCAGTAATGAGCAGAGGTATAACTGAGAATCATCTGTTCATTGACAAAAGGGGCAACCCGGTACGTCTGTCCGCTCTCCAGGAGGCTTTCCACCTCATCAGGGAGAAGGCGGGCATCCATCGTGCGGTTGTTACCCATTCCGATGTCCGTCTTCAGGATCTTCGCCATACATTTGCGGCAAACCGTGTCACCCAATGGTATAGAGAAGGAAAGGACGTGCAGGCCCTTCTGCCGGTATTGTCCACCTACTTGGGGCACTGTAATCTTGACAGTACCGCAGTGTATGTCTCTTTCTCGAGTCAGCTTCTGGATGAAGCTTGCAAACGCTTTCAATCATACGTGATGCCATGAAGCAATCATATAAAGAACTAGTGGGCTACTGGCTTCGAAGGTATCTTACAGAATATCTGCCCGTAGTGAGAAACATGTCACGCAATACGATTGCCAGTTATCGGGATGCTTTGCGTCAATTACTTGAATATGTCGCAGATAAGGGTCTGTCACCTGACGCACTACAAGTGGAAGAACTAACCCCCAATCTCATAACGGACTTCTTGCTCTACCTTGAACAGGCCAAGAACTGCTCTGTCCAAACGATGAATCTCCGTCTTTCCGCCATACATGGCTTCGCATACTACATATCAACATCAGAGCCCCAATACGTGTTCTGGTATGCCCAATTTAAAGCGATACCTGCTAAGAGGTCAGGTACAAAGGAACATGATGGTAAGGCAGTCCCAAAAATCATGTATCTGGAAAAGGAAGAGATGAAAACATTGCTTTCCGTACCTGATAAGACCACTTCCCAAGGAGCAAGAGACTACGCTCTGCTGATGTTCCTGTATAACAGCGGGGCAAGGGCAGGTGAAGCGGTGAATCTACGGGTGAAGGACATTGCCGTTGATGATGGCGTACGTTCCGCCCTGGTGACGATCCGCGGGAAGGGCAAGAAGACAAGGGTCTGTCCTTTGTGGGATAGCACGGTGAAACTATTGCAGCCTTCACTAAGAAGGAATCCGGATGAGCCGGTCTTTCTGAACCGTTATGGTAATCCTATAACTCGCTATGGTGTATATGAGATGGTGTCCAGATACGCGGCCAAAGCGGCTGAAATCATGCCGTTTATCGGTGACAAGAACATCAGCCCTCATACGATAAGACACTCGACTGCGTCTCATCTTCTTGAATCCAGGGTGGATATCAATACCATACGCTCCTGGCTGGGTCATGTGTCGGTCAACACCACCAATAACTATGCTGAGGTAAACATCAGAATGAAAGCAGCGGCCCTGAAGACATGTGAGGTCTTTGTTAAGGGAGTACCCAAATACAATCCGAGGGATAAAGCACTAATCGGCTTTCTGAAATCACTTTAGACGGCGACAAGATATGTTGGCATTGTTGTATCTATCCTCTTGAAAACAAATAGTTTATCCTTCAATGCCAACATAATTGTATTGCCACATAAGGAAGGAAGAACTACCTGTTCTGCGGCAATGACGCATCTGCCTTCCGTGCTGCCATCGTCTACTCACTTATAAGCACCTGCAAGGCTGCAGGGGTTGAACCCAGAGAATGGATGGAGGATGTTCTCCGCAAGCTGCCTTACTGTCATCGCGACGGCAAGGACATATCCGAACTTCTTCCTCGAACTTGGGCCGAGTCGGCCACTAATCGAGGCTAATCGCAACTAATCGGTCCGACTCGGGGCTAATAGAGCCAACTCGACGACGTTGTTCCAAGTAGGACTTAATCGCATATCACTTTGAAATGTACCACCTGTGGCGGAATGAAATGTACCGCCTGGGTGACAATGCTCCGAAATCATACGTGGTTCACCGGAGGCTTACGGTACAGCGCCGGGGAATATCTTGTTCAGCTTGACCTTGACGGGAAAGAGGTAGTCCCATCGACCCTCGGAACCATAGCGGGAATTGTTATAAAGCAGGAACTCGTTGTAACCCAACTTGACATAAGTGCCGCTGAGTGGCATAAGCCCAGGGTGTGCTGTGTCGAATCCGACGTAGTCGCTGGCCTCGGTCTTGTTGATGGTGACGATGTACAACGGGATGTTGATACGCATCCTCATCAGCATATCGGTTATCTTCTTCGAATGCTTCTTGCTCATCGTCTTGTAGTAGTGGATGATGACACGCTCGGCCTGCGTATCGGCAGTGATGAATGCTCCCAGGGCCTTGCGGATGCTCTCGACGATGCGATCCAGGTCATTGTCCTTGTAGCAGTCAAACTCTTTGAAAACGCCGTCGTTGTCGAAGCAGAAGGCACTCCCGATATAGCGCTTGCCTATCTTCTCGGACTTGAAGGCCCCGACGCCAATGATGAGGTCGTTGTCACGGCGGTAGTTCTGGAGTTGCCAGGGGATGCCGCCGATCTTGGCAAGAAGGGCCGTGGCTATGTTAGGAAGATGGAACTTGAAGGCGCTCTTGGCTGGGTTATCCTTGTAGATGACCTGGGAGGTTATCTTCTGTTGCAGGAGGATCTCTTTCAGCTTGAAATAAATGCTGTGTGCGGGGTTGTTCACATCATCATTGCTGACTGGACTGATGTATATGGCAACGTATTGCGTGTTCTTGTCGAAGGTCTTGACACAGAGCTGCTGCTTTATCTCAACCAATGCGTTGTCTATGGAAGAGAAGAAGATACTTCCGTTCTTGTCGGTAATGAAGGGCTGCTTGATAGTTTGCGCCAGTGGCTTGAAAGCCGGGTAAACGCTTGCATCCTGCAGGCCGTTCCTTGAACCGAAAGCGAAGATGTTGTACAGGTCTCGGCACACCTGAAGGTCATCCTTGCGAGCGATGAAGAAGAACTTCACGCTGGGCATGGGCGTGGGGCTGAACGGACCGAATCCCGTGCCTCCGCGACTACCGAACAGTCCACTGTAGGGGTCGAAACTCTTGTTCCCGTCGGCAAACATCAAAACGTTGGAGCCTTTGGGGACGGTGTCTATACGGTCTTCCGGAACAGTGATGAGGTTGTCGGAGGTGATGGTGGTGATGTCTGCGATGTCGCCCTTGGGCAGGTACTCTTTGATGAAACCGCGGATGAGGCCCAGGGAAACCGTGTACCGGTTCTCTATCTTCTCGTAATGCTCGTCTATCTGGAGTTCCTGCGAGAGGGGCCTGTTGATGACCGGGAAGATGCGGTCAAGATTCTGCTTATGAGCCGGAGCCAGATCACGGTAGCGCAGCACTTCGTCTCCGGCGATGATCTTGAACTTTTCCGTATGCAGGTCAACTGCGGAGATGGGCGCGTCATGGACGATGGAATGGCCGTTGAACGAGACCAGGAGTTCCCAGCCATTGGTAACGGTCTTGTCCTTAGGAACGACAGAGAAGCGCATATAGGTGGTGGCCTTCGGCGTGGGTTGCTGTGGGCTTTCCACTCAGACTTCGATGTTGTCCACGAAGTCATATCCTACAATAGCACACTGCCGGAAGTAGGAATATAGGCGCTGGTTGATGATGTGTTTGGCAAGGCGGCGGTTGCGTGGGAGTTCGATGTTGGCGGTGAAAGAATCGCCTAAGCATTCGCGAGCCGTTTCGGTGGTGGAGAAGAAAACCTCCTTGGCATTGGCGAGAGCCGGTGTAGATTTCCACAAGGAGGGGCATTCGTCCGGATGGATACTTTTGATGTTCCCGTGTTCCTTCCGCTTGGTCCGGACTTCGAGTTCGACCGTTCTGTTCTTCAGGTCGAACGGCAGCATGTTAATCAACATGTCTCTGTAAAGCTTAAAATATTAAAAATATAAATTCAGAAGCCCCTTGCAGGGCATCTTCGCGTTGTAGTAGGGACCGGTCCGACAGGCAAGCGTGTAAGGTTTCAATCGATGTATCAGGTAAAGTGTCGTAAAAGCCTGCTTTCCCGAAGTCTACACTACAAACTTACATAAAAATCTGCGATTCTTACGCCCGTTGAATATAAAAAAATCAAAAAAAACAAGACCACACCACTATCTTTGTTAACAAACGCAGTCGCCTCCCGGCGCTCGGTGCGTGATCATAAGTTTAACGGGCTCTGAGTCCCAATAATTTTTTAAGTCAATGAGACATGTGTGTGGTCTTGACGTTCACAAAGATAGTGTGTTCGTCTGTATTCTCAATGAGAAAGGAGTTGTTTTTCAGGAAAAGTTCGGTGTCCTGACCCCGGAGCTGGAGCGCATGGTCGGCGTCATCATGGAGCACGGGGTGACGGAGGTGGGGATGGAGAGCACGAGCGTGTACTGGATGACGGTGTGGAGGGTGATAGATCCATATGTGGAGCAGAAGCTGGTGAACCCGTACTTCATCCGCCAGCTTCCGGGAAAGAAGAGCGACGTGAAGGACGCCGAGTGGATAGCGACGTGCATCCTCAAAGGCCTGGTGCGCGGCAGCTATGTCCCGGAGGAACGCATCCAGCGGCTGCGCCAGTACGACAGGCGCATCTTCGACCTCAACGATGACATCGTCCACAAGCTGACCAGGCTGGACGCCGCGCTCCAGCGGTGCAACATCCGCCTGAGCAACTATGTGTCCACCACGGACTGCAAGAGCTACGGCGACGTGGTGGACGCGATAGCCCGCGGGGAGACATCCCCGGACGCGCTCCTGAGGTGCGTCCACGGCAGGATCGTCAACAGGCACGGGGCAGACGTGATCCGCTCCGCGCTGACGGGCGTCGTCACACCTGTTGACGTGGATGTCATAAGGCAGCTCCGCGAGGAGATCGAGCTCGCGAGGAGGCACCGCGACGAGTGCCAGAGGAGGATGGACGGACTCTGCTCGGAGTGGTTCCCCGAGCAATACGCGAACCTTCAGACCATACCGGGGGTGAAGGCGAGGTCGGCGACAGCGATAATCGCCGAGCTGGGCACAGACATGTCATCGTTTGAAGATGCCGCCCACCTCGTCTCATGGGCAGGGCTGAGGCCGCGCAACGACGAGAGCGCCGGCAGGATAAAGGCGAGGGGGATCACGCACGGCAACAAGTACCTGAGGAAGACGCTGATCGAGTGCGCCTGGGGCGCATCCAGGACAAGGGGATGCTTCTACTCGCACTTCAGCCACCACCAGACGGTGGTCAGGAGAAAGAGCAGGATGAAGGTACAGGTCGCCACCGCCAGGAAGATGCTGTCCGCGATCTGGTTCATTCTGCACGACGGGGTCGCCTACCGCGACTTCGAGGGGGATGCCAACGCCGCCTGACGGCGGCGACTGCATATACCGCACTCTGTAAGGTCATTATATTTGTGGTGGCTCGACCCCGATTTGCAAACTGGCTGATGCTCTGTGCGGCTTAGGACGCCCATTTGAGGCAACAAGCTCGAAGAGGAAATTTTAATATCTGTCTGACCCTCCGCTCGAACACAGCGGCGCGTGCGGCGTGTCCCAACGCAGGCGACTCACCCAACGCACGAACAAAGACAGTGGGTGGTCTTGCAATTTTTAGAGGAAATATAGCGAAAAACGGGAAAGCAGTGACTGCAAAGTGCGATTCAAACTGACATCCGCACTGCTCACAAACTTTGAGGTAGAGTCTCTGCGTGTCCATAAGGATACTTGCGCAGCATAGCCTACTTTCTGCCGGTTTTCAATGTTCAACGTTGTTCAATCCAACGAGGAATTGCGCCCTAAGGTCGGTGACCATGAATCCTTTTGTACCGCAAAGGTACAAATAAGGTACAAATACCGACAAATAAGTTACTAAATGCATCGATTTTTAACTGTTACACATAAGTCCTCTGAATCGCTAACGAGGTGAGTATCAGTTAGAATCCGATGGTTTCCGTAATTTATTGATAATCTATTACTTTCCGATGCAGATTACGGCGTTTCTCCGGCAAAAAGCCGTTTCGGTGGACATTATTTGACACAAGAATGTAAAATGAACCAGAATTATCAGGAATGCGACTACAGGGAATACCTCGTCTGTCTCAAAACGGTTACTCTTCGGTGTAGAATCGGATGATCCGTTCGATGGCGCGCTGGCAGACCGGGCAGAAGGCCGGAGCGTCGTTGGTTCTCATGCGGCAATCCTCGCAGGCTCTCCAAACGCCTTTGGTCTGGTAGCCTCCGCCTTCTACAAGCCCGGCAACACCTTGGTCATAAAGGTCTTTCCACTTGCTGCTGAAATCAGCCTTCGTGGTGATGTTCTGCTCCCAAGGCTCGATGTCCGGGTAGTAATACTCAACGAACTGGTCGTCGTAGGCATATTCATCGGTCAATCCGCCGAAGCTGTGGCCGAACTCGTGGACGACCACCGGGCCGAAAAGTTTGTGGTGGGCGGTCGTGAGTGTGTAGGAATTGTAGATGCCTCCGCCGCCGTAAGTGTCAGTGTTGGCGAGGATTATGATGTGCTCGTAAGGGATTCCGGCAAGCGCGTCGTGCATCTTGAACAGGTGCAGGGTCGTGAGGTAGCGGTCGGAATAGAACGTGTCGAAGTGCGAGTCCACCGCCGTCTTTTTCCACAGCCCCTCACGCGGCACGCTGACTCCGCTGTCCTCGGAAGGAGACGCGACCGCGACGATGTTGAACCGATCCTTCATCGACTTGAACGGCTCGTGACGCAGAAGATTCTCCACCGTGCTCTCGGCGTCCTTGAAGAATATGTCCATCTCGCCTTCAGTGTAGCCCTCAGCGAGAATGGCCACGTCGATCTTCTCCTTGGAGTCCCCGCTGTGAAGCAGCATTCTTGTCTGCGGCCCTCCTCCGACAGGCCTGATCAGAATGTCCTTAGGGTCAACCGGATGCGTAAGCTTTGCCGCCACATTTTCGTGAAAGTCATAGAGTTGCACGGTGATCTCCGCCGGGGCCGCCGGCATCGGCACAAGGAACACGTTCTCGAAACTCTTGCGGACCCTCGTGGCCTCCTCGGTAGCCTGCCATTCCTGGAACAAGGTGCAGAATGACATCCTGTAAAGTGTGTCGCCCGTAGCCTTGTCCGTCATCGTCAGCTGTCCGTTACCCCGAAGCGGCACCTCTTTCAGATTGGTACGCCGTCCGTACCATCCGTGGGCGCTAAGCAGTTCAGCCACGGCGATGTCGCAATCCTTGTCGGATCCGGTGAACATGTAGTCGATCCTCAGGGTCTTATCCAAAAGCCTCCCGTCAGAGAACGAGTCGGCGCTGATTCCGTTGGTCAATCCTGGCAGCACTGCCGCCAATGCAATCAGAAATATTCTTCTCATCCGTGTCATTATTAATTAGTCGTTAAAAAATCAGTGCCCTTATCTTATGTGATCTTTTGGGTCTATATTCCTTTTCTCATCAGTTATGTGTCACCGACATATTCCTTCTTCAAAAAGAAATCCACCCTTGAAAATCTTTGCCAGATCTTCGGAAACTTATTTTGCCGCTTCCTACCAGACCAGCACATCTCTTGACGAATTTAGAAATTTTTCTGAATATTCGGAAATATATTCATTGCCATTTCCCCCTATTCCGACAGTCGCGAATATGCCCGTAATCGCTGCCGTAAGGGTGCAAATCAACCTCGACTGTTGCAAATACTGCCCAAAGTGCTGCCGTCGTGGATTAAGAAGCTGTTTTGAATTGTTTGAAATGTTCTTTGAGGTGAAAAATCTTCATTTTCTTCCCGCTTCTTCAGTCAGATAGCACCGCTATCTTCCTTGGAAGAAGCGGTCGAAACTGAAGTTTTTCACTCTCAAACCTTCAAACAAACAATTCAAAACAGCTTCTAAAAGTACGATGGCGGTAGCATTATCGGGCATATTCGTGGACGAGGAATCCTAAGAATTTGAGTCAAGCCTTGAAGTAAACGGTCAGGCTTGTGGTGGCGCTTTTCAATCCGTAATAGATTCCGTGTGTCAGGTAGTTTGTCGTAATCCTCCAATCTGTAGATGGTCGCACTCCAAGTTTGCTCATCAGATCCACGATAATCAAACCGGACCGTTTTCAGAACGCCTTTGTCTTTGATATACAAGACATTGTCGCTGGAATCGTTGATTCCGGCAAGGATTGTGGCCTCGGGATATTTTTGCCTTACAAAATCGACACAGCCGCTCATATCATTCCACCAGATGGATCTGTTGTGGCGGGACCGGATATCGAGGAGTTCTCCGTCCTCGTCTATCAGCGCGAAATACTCCCGGTATGCAAGCTTGGGGAACTCATTCTCATCAAAAACAACGAACTGGAACTCGTATGCCTTTTTGTCAAACCCTCTGCGTGTGACTTCGATCACATACGATTGATCCCACTCGTAAAATTCTTTGCTGACTCCGGCTCTGATGTAGGCTTTTGTGATTCTCTCCGGCAGCTGCTTGAGGAACGCGAATCCGTTCTTGTTGAACTCTTTCTGCGTCATCATCCAAGTGTGGCCTTTATAGACGGCCGTGCACTTCAACCCGTCGGTGTCCACAAATTCGACCTGAGACTTATTGTAGGATGTCACCGCGCTCGTAACCTTGACATCCTCTGAATATCTTTCGTAGAAATCCGTCTTTATCTCCTCCGCCACGCCGTAAGCCTCAAAGATATCCCAATCCGGTTCGTATTTCTCGCATGCTGATGCGATGATGAGCATAACCGCCACGCAGATGGGATGAATAAGTCTCATTATCATAGTATAATTTTTCTCTCTTGGTGTCACAAAGGTACGAATATAATCGATATATTATCCTTTTACCTTCCTCTGGACTGACTATCACCAGCCGAAGATGTTGCGGGTGATCCACCAGGCTATGACAAGGATGCCGATGGTGATGATGACGGGGACGCTGTTTAGGGTGTTGTAGAATCGTGGGAAACGGGATCTGAGTGGAACGGACACCAGCAGGGAGATGATGTACGGGAGGCACAGCACAAGGAAGGCGTTGGCCTCAAAGGCTTTGTGAATATTGAGGTTCAGCAGGCTATGTGCTACCCGCTGGCTGCCGCAGCCGGGACATTTCAATCCTGTCAGCTGCAGGAATATGCACTTGGGGAACCAGGTGCTGTCTTCGGGGCTGAAACGTGAATATATAAGCACCAATCCCACACACGCTGCCGTGAGCAGAATGTACAGGATTGGTTTCTTGTAGGAATCTTTGTTCATCTGCCTGATGAGATGATTCCGGATGAAGAGATCTTAAAAATGGGACAGGCCCGAGAGCCAAATACAGAGAAGACTCTAAAGATCAGCGAGGCCGGCCATGAATCCGCAGGCCAGCAGGATGATGTAGAGGATTATCCAGAACAGGCCGCAGCACAGTCCGATTATGCTCCAGGTCTTGGCCTGCTTGCTCGCATCCTTTGCCCCGGCGTAGTTCCCGGCGGCATATTCCTTGGAAACGTTGCTGGACTTGATGATGCCGACGATTCCGAGAGGAAGGCAGCAGAGTACGGTCACGATGATGGACAGGGCGAGGTAGGTCGGAGGGCATGGCTCCATAGGAGGCTGCTGTGGCGCGAAAGTCTGAGGCGCCGGAGTGGGATCCTGTGCCGGTGTGGTGCCGGAATCGGTGTCCGGGATGTTCGTGCCGCACTTCGGACAGAAGGAGGCGTTGTCAGGAACGGCGTTCCCGCATTTTGGACAAAATTTCATAATGCAATGATGATGTTTGAGTGAATGTCGTCTACTTCAGATGCTGTCCGTTCCCGTCAACATAGGTGTTGCAGGCGATCATGATGATGTCGATCAGGGCCCAGATGCCGCAGCCGCCGAGGGTCAGGAGCATGATGATGCCGGTGGTGGTGTTGCCGGTGTAGAATCTGTGGACACCGAAACCGCCGAGTACTATGCAGAGGACCAGGGCGATAAGCCATCTGTCCTCCTTCTCTTTGGTGGTCTGAGGGGTGTTGAAGGTCTGCCCGGCGGAGTCAGGCTGGGACTGAAGCGGTTTCCCGCAACTTTGACAAAAGGAGGAATCCGGCTGGACCGGCGATCCGCAATGAGGACAATAGTTCATCTCTGAATATGGTAATAAATATTATAGGTTCTATGGCTTTCAAAGCCTAAAGTTAATCATTATCGTTGGAAAATCCAAGGTGTCAGTGCCTTTCGTGGACCGGCTCGCAGGTGAGGTCCACGCCCAGTTTCTTGAAGACTTTCTTGTCGATGTCGCTCAGCAGCACTGTTGAGTGGACCTGACAGCCTTTCAACAAAGGAAGCGTGTCCAGAGCCTTGCGGCAGTTCTCGTCGTCCGGGCTAAGGACGGATAGGGCGATCAGGACCTCGTCCGTGTGGAGACGCGGATTGTTGCCGTGAAGGAAGGTGACCTTCGTCTTCTGGATCGGCTCGATGAGCCTTCCCGGAATGAGCTTGACGCTGTGGTCGATCCCGGCAAGATGCTTTGTGGCCTTTAGAAGAAGGGCGGCGCAAGGACCCAGAAGGTCGGAGGTCTCCGCGCTCAGGATCGTCCCGTCGGACAGCTCGATGGCCGCTGACGGATTGCCTGCCGTGGCCTCACGCTGTTTCGCCGCGACAGTCACACGGCGATATTCAGTGGTGATCCTTGCCTGCTTCAGAAGCAGCGCGATCTTGCCGACCTCGCTCTCATTGTCCTCTCCGTCAGCCATTTGGTCGAGGGCGGCATAGTAGCGACGGATGATCTCGTCGTTGGCGGCCTTGCAGCAGACATCGTCGTCGCTGATGCAGCACCCTACCATATTCACACCCATGTCGGTCGGGGACTTGTACGGGTTCTCGCCGTAGATGCCCTCGAACAGGGCGTTCAGCACCGGGAATATCTCGATGTCCCTGTTGTAGTTGATCGCCGTCTTGCCGTAGGCCTCCAGATGGAACGGGTCGATCATATTCACATCGTTCAGATCCGCTGTGGCGGCCTCGTAGGCGATGTTGACCGGGTGCTTCAGAGGAAGGTTCCAGACAGGGAACGTCTCGAATTTGGCGTAGCCCGCCGCTATTCCCTTCTTGTGCTCGTGGTAGAGCTGGCTGAGGCACACGGCCATCTTTCCGCTGCCCGGCCCCGGAGCCGTCACGATCACGAGCGGACGGGATGTCTGCACGTAATCATTCTTACCGTAGCCCTCTTCGGAGTCAATCAGGGCTACATTGTTCGGGTAACCCTCGATCGTGTAGTGGTAGTAGGCCTTGATGCCCATCTTCTTGAGCTTGGCCTTGTAAGCTTTGGCGCTGGCCTGACCGTTGAAATGGGTGATCACCACGCTGCTGACAAGGAAGCCCCTGTTCTGGAACTCCGTGCGGAGCCTCAGGACATCCATGTCATAGGTGATGCCGTAGTCGGCCCTCACCTTGTTCTTCTCTATGTCATTGGCGCTGATGACAATGACGATCTCCGCGCAGTCGCTGAGCTGCTGGAGCATCCTCAGCTTGCTGTCCGGCTGGAATCCCGGCAGGACCCTGCTGGCGTGGTAGTCGTCAAACAATTTGCCTCCAAGCTCAAGATAGAGCTTGTCCCCGAACTGGGCTATGCGTTCCTTGATGTGTTCTGATTGTATCCGCAGATACTTTTCGTTGTCGAATCCGTACTTCATAACGGATAACAAAGGTACGAAATCTATTCCGCAGCGGCAAATGAAAATACACAATCACAGCCTACATCAGCGTCCTGTATTCAGATTCCGGGCAATGTAAGCTGTTGAATAATATCCCACCGAAACGGTTATAATCTCACATCAATAAGATTCGGGTAATGATCCGTGAGTTTGATGGTGTATTTCTCCATAATGCAGTCGAAGACCTTGACCTCGGCCTTTCCGCTCGGGTCGAAGATCAGGCAGTGATCGATCGCTCCAGTGGCGCGGTCAGGTCCACGTCTGCGGCTCTCGACCGAATATCCGTCCCCAGGGCTGCATATGTGATGTCCATTATGGTTGTCGCCATAGACGGTAGCGGCCTTGTAGCAAGGCACATAACCGCCCTGGATAAGCTGCTGGATCGGAACGGTGTCCTCCTCGCAGTTCATATCCCCCATCACAAAAACAGGAATATCCCCGTATTTGGCTCTGATGATGTCGGTCTCCGCCATCACCAGACGGAGCTGTGAGGCTCTCGCCATCGTGCTGCCCGGCTTGGACTTTTCGCTCTTCCACCAAAGGTGGGTGCCGATTATCGCGAATATCTTCCCGTCGGCCTTCCTTTTCAGCACAGCCGAGGTGAAGGACTTGGATCCGTGGTTGCACCACTGCTCGGGAGTGTACTTGTTGTAGTTGACGTACAGAGGCTCAAGCGTCTTGCTGTTGTAGAAGATCGGAGTGTTGTTCCAGTCCTTCTTCGATTCCCAGGCGATGACATAGCCGTCTTTCTGCACCAGAGGGTAGAATTCCTTGTGCATATGGCTGGAATATTCCTGAAGCGCGAAGACATCAGGAAGGTAGTCGTTTACGAGCCTGGCAAATTGCGGGGCCCTGTTGCAGTCACGCGGATCCTCTCCGATTTCCTTCCATTTCGGAGGAATGGTGTCCTTGCTGTAGTCCCAGATGTTGTCGTCAAGGATGCGAAGGTCAGCGCCTTCCGCGATCTTGAACTTAGCCTCGAACGCTGGGCTCTTCTGCGCGAAAGCGAAAGTTCCGCAGAGCAAGAGTCCGAATGTCAGCGTCGAAGCCGCGATGATTCTTACAATTCTGTTCATTATTCTAATGTTTTTTAGAAGCTGTTTTGACTCGTTGGTTTGAAAATTTGTTCACCTCAAAGAACATTTCAAACTTATTTGTTTTCCGGGAATATTTCCCCAATGCAAAGTTAACCCTTACTAATCAGAAATCCAATTTGGCCGCGCTGATTTCTGCTGAACGGCTTTGCCATCCGGAAGGGAATCACTATTTTTGCCGCGGAGATATTCATTGACAAGGGTGGGCAATCACCCTCGAACGGATTGTATTCGGCAAGTGATTGCCTGCTTGCGGAATTTGAATATTCAAGGAATATGAGAAGTGCCATCTATGGCGCCGGTTCGTTGGGAACCATTCTGGGCGCGTATATTACGAAAAACGGAGGTCAGATTGACCTCATCAACCATAACAAGGCTCACGTCGCCGCCTTGCGTGCCGAAGGTGCGAGAGTGGTAGGCACCGTGAGTTTCACTCAGCCGGTGACCGTCCTGACAGATGAGGAAATGACTGGTGAATATGATGTCATATTCCTTATGACCAAGCAGTTGCATAATGCCGAGGTTGTGAATATGCTCAAAGGTTCCCTCGCTGAGGATGGTGTGATCGTCACTCTCCAGAACGGGTTGCCGGAGCTGCTGATTTCCGAGATCGTCGGTCCGTCCCGTGTGCTTGGCTGCACTGTCGCCTGGGGAGCCACGATGCTTGGCCCGGGAGTCTGTGAGTTGACCAGTTCGCCGGACAGCCTCACTTTTTCGTTGGGCGCGGTTTCCGAGAATGTCAACAAGCATTTCGCTGAGGTCAAGGCCCTCCTTGAGAAGATGGGCCCGGTCGAGGTAGAGGAGAATTTCCTCGGAACCCGCTGGAGCAAGCTCCTGATCAACGCCGCGTTCTCCGGAATGAGCGCTGTCCTGGGCTGCACTTTCGGAGAGGCCGCCTCGGACCGTTCCTCAAGGAAGGTCGTGCAGGCCTTGATCAAGGAATGCATTGATGTCTGCCGTAAGGGCGGCATAACCATCGAGCCGATCCAAGGCAAGGATGTAGTCAAGCTTCTGGATTACAGCAATCCCGTGAAGAAGTTCATCTCCTTTATGATCATCCCGATAGCCATCCGCAAGCACGCCCGTCTGAAAGCCAGTATGCTTCAGGATCTTGAGCGCGGCAAGAAAACCGAGGTCGATTCCATCAACGGTGCCGTCAGCGCCTATGGCCGCAAAGTCGGTTGCCCCACCCCGATGAACGACAAGGTCGTGGAGATCATCCACCGCATCGAGTCCGGCTCCCTTGCCCCCACCTTCGACAACCTCCGCCTCTTCGCGTAGCCGCACTACACTGTTGCGTCTGCTTTCCTTGTTGAATGCGTGTGCTCCCTTGTTGTATATAGGTGTGACAATGCTAAACTTCCCGCCAGTCTGCTCGGGTGGGAGCTTTTGCGTTAGTTTGCCCGGTCAGGTGGCAAGGGCATATTCAAAGGCTTTGCCATAGAAGTTCATCCCATCAGCTTTTACATTAGTTTGTCCGGTTGGGAGGCAAGGGCTTTGACTTAGTTTGATTTTATTGCCATACAAGTTTTGGCAAGAGTTGTCGTGAAATTCCCCTCGGTAGAATTGCAACGAGAAAATGACGTGCTTTATAATTACTTGTAAGTCAGTTGATTCGGTATCCGCCTTTAGCGGATTCCTGCTGAAGATAAACCTCTATATCTCTCATTAACAATATATTATCTCCCACTCGCCTGAAACGTCTCCCTAATATATGTAAGCAGATCCATTGAAAACAACAATGTCTAGCCCTTTTTTCAAGAGCGGCTTTAGCACTGATCCGTAATGGCTTGAATGTCAGCAAGTGAAACGCCACTCCTTGATTCATAGGGATATACAGGATTCTGCCAGTCATTTTTGACTAGCGGGAATTACGAATATATTCATTTTTAGTTTCTTATGGATTCTTGATTTTTTTTCATTTAGGTTTTGATTTATTGGATGGATTTTCAGTGGGTTATAAGAATGGAAAAAAGGACGGCCTCGGATGATGTTGTCCCCTTATGCGGAATCGTGGGAGATTATCGAACTTTTATCGAGGACTTCAAGAGAGAACTGGAGTTCGTGGAATGGTTGGAAGGAAGAGTCTTGATGAAAAAAGTCTACGATATTACTTGATAATCTGAAAAGAATGGCTATCTTTGCATTGTTCTCATACGAGTTAGGAAGACAAGTAAAAGCAAGCATCTTTTCCCTAAAAGGGATGCTTGCTTTTTTTATTGTCCCATACCGAGGGGGTACTACAACAAGGACGGTTGTTCTCTCAATCTCCTAACAATAAGTATGCAGAATGAGAACAAGCCAACATCTTGTGATAGTCGCCATTGAGGTGGAGGTTATCAGACTTGTCCGGGTGCGAGCCTACAAACGAGTACGTTTCGGCAAGGTTGAGAGAGGCCGCAGCCACTACAGACGTTATTAGGGTAATGTCTGTACCCGGCTGCCACTCTGAGCCGTAAGGCTCTCTGCTTCACCCCTCGGTTTTTATATGTCCTTAACATACAAAATACCGTTTTGCTATCATTTTGCAGGATTTGCTGTCCAATCTATCTTGATGTATTAAATCATATCTGAATTTATGTCCAAAAAAAGATGGTGATATGTATTGAAAACGTATCACCTTATCTTTTTGTATTAAAATCTTCATTCTGTCTTAACATTCTTGATGGAGACTGTGTTGTCTGAAAAATATACATCACCAGAAGCTTGTTCGAGAACCAACGCCCCGAAAGAATTAGTAGCTCGATATTTGAGTGTTACTTCATAGCATCCTTTCGAATAGTTGTAACTTGATGTATAGTTTACTTCTTCGTAAGATTTTGCATTCTTTAGATTATCTTTGAGGTAATCTTTGAAATAGTTTTTTGCTAGTATTTGATGAGTGGTGGAATTGTCGTTGTAGTTCTCCGATGCAGAATCTTTGCCACCACCTATGGATGTGATTATCGCAAGTATTATTACTCCAATTACTGTCATTTTCACGATAATCCAATCATTTTTTGGGGGAGAAGTGATAAGTGTGCCTTTACGTATGATACACTTTTTGCCGTTGTAGGGGTGGCTTTCAGAGAGACCGTAGTTTTTCAGATAGTTGTAGGAAACGCCTATGGTGTCCCTATCCCAATTGTCGGTTTGGGCTTTGATGTTTCCGTAGTAATAATGTTGTCCGTTCAAGGTGGACAACGTTCCTTTCTTGTTTATCCATATCGCAAAGGTCGGTAAAGTTGCAACGGAAAAATGGCGCGTCCTATAAGTGCCTGAAGGTCAGTCGATTCGGTGCTTACCTTTAGTGTGCTTTCACTAAAGATATACATCTATGTTCTTCATTAATAATGTGTTACCTTCCACTCGCCTGAATGTCAAAGTATGAAATGCTCCCGTTGATTCATAAAGACATACAAGATTTAGCCAGTCTAAAAAGGCAGGTGGAATTCACAAACATATTAAGAAACTATATATGTCAGTCGCAAAGTCATAAGATTCACGGATAAATGCGGTTCCTTGTCCTGATTTTGACTCCGCTATATGGAAGCTCTTTTGATAGTTAGGAAAATATATTACCTTTGTGCGGGTAAAAACAAGTTATACCGGTTATTTAAAAATCTTATTTAATCTTATGAGAAGAGTTATCTTATTGATTCTGACCACGCTCTGTTGTATTCCTTTTGTGCAGGCGCAAGATATCATAACCACAAAGGATGGCAAAGATATTCAGTCAAAGATTCTTGAAGTCAATGCAAATGAAGTCAAGTACAAGAAATATAATAACCTTGACGGTCCGACATTCACATTATCGAAGTCGGAAATACTTATCGTCAGATATGAGAATGGCGAAAACGAGGTGTTTCAAGAACATAACAACTCTGTGGACAAGAAATACAATACAACCGCCGAAGTTGTTGTTGGTATGAGGTATCGTGAATACAAAAATCTGTATAATACTAAGGAATATGTGCCACAGCGTGATGACCCTTACAGCCGTGCCTGGGCGGGAATCGCTTCATTTATCATTCCTGGTTTGGGGCAAGGAATAGTTGGGCAATGGGGACGTGGATTTGCTATTATCGGTACCAATGTTGGTTTATTGGCCTTGCAATTATCCGATACGTACATTTACGATGATGGCACAACTGAGATGGGCGGTTTGGCTTGGGGAGCGTTTGCGGCTCGTCTGGCTTTGAATATATGGAGTATTTGCGATGCTGTCCACATCGCGAAAGTGAAAAATATGTACTATCAGGATCTTAGGACGCAAAGGGCAGCCTTCGATCTTAAGGTTGAACCTTATTTCGCATACACTCCTACAAGTGTGCAAGGATATTCTCAACCTACAGCAGGTCTTTCTCTCAAACTGAATTTCTAAGCATTGATTCAAAGAATATGCAGGCGAGCCGTTGGAAATCCCAATGGCTCGCCTTTTTTAGTCTTATATTTAAGGCTAACCCTGGCAGCGATCGGTAATTGATTGAATATCAGTTGATGACCCTCCACCTCTTGACCCATAGAGACATACGAGATCTTGCCCTCCCTTTTTGACTGGCAGGAATTACGAATGTAGTCATTGTCAGTTTCTTATGGATTCTATATTCTGTGACTTTCGTTTTTGGGGGATTGGATGGATTTTCAGTGGGTTATGGGAATGAAAAAAGGACAGCCTCGGATGAGGTTGTCCCCTTGTGCGGGTGAAGGGACTCGAACCCATACGCTTGCGCACCAGATCCTAAGTCTGGCTTGTCTACCAGTTTCAACACACCCGCAAAGCCTTCCGGCAGGGGAATCTAGATGATGATAGGGATTCCGCAGGGAGTTTGGGCGATTGGAAGCTGCCCTTGCTCCGAGTCCGAAAGGTTTGCAAAGATAGTTGAAATCTGTTAATATTCAAATATTATTTTTCTGCCCGTCGCGCTCAGCCGCATCGTTCGTTCCGGCTGGTTCAGCGTGCGGAAGATGTGAGCCGGCACCGTTGTCACCGATGTTGCCGGCGCCGGTGACGGTCTCAAGGACTTTGAGGGTCTTCTTTTCGTCGGCGGAGAGGTCTTCCGTCAGGGAGGCGGAATAGTCAAGTTCCTTCTTTTTGTTCTCTATCGCCTTCTGCGACAGCTCGTTCTGCTTCAGAGCCTGCTCCACGCCCTTCTCGAATATGTTGTGGATGGCGGAGGTCAGGTTTAGCGTCAGGCTGTTGACCTGATCATCGAAAAGAGGGATGTTGCGGCTCTTGTACTTTGTCTTGCCGAGTTTCCACTTCCAATTGTCGAAGGTGCCGTTCACGTTGATGCCGAACTTGAACGGAATCGGCGACTTCAGGGCGGAAAGGTGGTACTTGAACCGCTGGTCGAAACCCTGAAGGCCGCTGGCAGCGATCGAGTAGCGGTCGATGTTCAGCAGGAACGGGAAGATCTCCATGTGGTTCTCCTTGATGATGCCGCGGATTGACAGGGATTTTATGAAGCTGGAGTCCTTGTCCTTGAACATCAGGGATCTGCGGAGCTTGTTGAGTTCGTCACTGTCGGTCAGGGACAGGTTCTTGCCGTCAATTTTCACTATGCCGCTCAGGGTCGGCAGCACAATGTTCATGGATGTGTCGATCGAGCTTGTCGCGGCGATCTCGCAGTCGAGCAGTCCCCTGAAAGCCTTGAGCATAGGCACGATGCTGTCCACTGCCGGGAACAGCTGGATAAACTTCTCGGCTGTGATGCCGGACAAGGTGAGGTCGAAGCCGGCCTTGAGGTCTTTCTTGGTGCGGGTCGAATAGAAACCTTCGAGGTACACGTCGCCCATGTTCGTCGTCGCGAGTGTGTTCGTCGCCTGAAGGCAGCGCTCTTTCATCACGATGTCCGAGGCCACCCAGGATGTCTCCAGGTTTGAGTATTTTATCTTGTTGGCGCTCAATGAGATCTTGGCGTTGAGGTTGGACGGCAGCACGACCAGCGAGGTGGAGGCGGTCGTGTCCGCAGCTGTCATCTCTTTGACGGTGTTGAGGTAGGCGTTGTCATCAACTCCGGAGAGAGCCGCGTTGTGGCCTATAGGCGTGAATTTCTTTCCGGCGTTGAGCGCGATGAGGATCTCGTTCATGTCGATCTCGTCGGAGGTTATGCCCAGATCCAGGTTGAGCCTGCCCTTGCCGGAGACAAGAAACCTCTTGAGGCCGGTAAGATGGCCGGTGGCGGAGATGTCCGACACCCCGGATCTGAACGATAGTCTGTTGAGGTCGATCGTGTTGTTGGAGAACTTCCCGCTGAATCCTGTTATCCTGTTGTCGAGTGGATAGTACGGGGTGATGACAAGACCTTCGGCGAGGTCGATGTTCCCTGTGATGTCCCAGTCTCTGATGTAGTTCGCAAAGGATTCACCAAGTTGGATCTTGATGTCGCTCTTCTCGAAATCCTTTTCGGAAAGATAGTCCGGCAAGGTGGTTCCGGACGCATATTTCCCGAACACTTTCCTGAGCAGGGAGTCGCGTTTCACTCCAGGGTAGATCCTTTGCAGGGAGTCCAGCAGGTGTTTCCTGCGAAGCTGTCTCTCCGCGGAGTTCGGATGCGCCTCGACCGACAGCCTCGCATCCTGTCCGGAGAACCTGGTGACTCCTTCGCGGAGAGTTATATTCTTGTTCCTGCTGGACAGGCTGATGAACGGCACGCTATGCGTTCCTGTCTGCTTAAGGCTCAGTTTGAATGTGTTGACAGAGCCGATGGCTCCTACGAAACAGGAGTCTATGTCCATCATTCCGATGGAAGCGATGTCAAGATGGCCGTGGATCGGGTGTCGCTTCGGATCAGCGGACATCCTCTCCTTGGTGTTGTGTGCCGAAAGAGTCAGACCGGTACCCCGTATGAACGTCGAGGCGCCATATTCAGTCAGCATGCTGTCGATTGCCACGGAAAGTCCCGAGTGCCTGTGGCCGCTACCGCCGTGTCCATCTTGTCCGTCGTGGTCATCCTCGTCGTGGTTGAAGGCTCCGAGGCTGATGTCCGTGTGGCCTAAGTAGGCGAACAGGGTGTCTTTCGGAATGCTGATCCGGATGCCGTTGCTCTCCAGAAGCCCCTCAAGCCCGATCTCGGAGAAATTGAACGCATCCAGTTGGGACAGGCGGAAGTCACCTTCGATTATCCCCTCAAGGTCGCAGTGGACAGAAACCCCGAGGCTGTCAGGAAGGTAGCAGGCCAGCGAGTCCAGGACGATGTGGATGTCGCTGCTGATGTCGAACTTCGGATCCGCGCCAAGAAGGTCGTCGGCTGTCCCGCTCATCATCACCTTCATCCCGTTGACGCTGAAGCAGAAATCCGGCACCTCGGCGGTGAGTTTTCCGTCTTGGCTCGTGGCCGTGATGTCAAGGTCGAAACGTCCGTCGCCGGAAATGCCCTCCCAGCCGATCCTGGAATCCGGGACCTGGATCCTCACCGAAAGAGGAGGGAGGCTGCCGGTACTCTTGTCATAACTGCCGTCGCAGAATGCATTGACGGTGAGCGTTGCATCGGTGCACAACTTCTTAAGAATAGGGAAGTTGTCTCCGAAATACCCGGCTATCTCATTGATGGAGGCGTTTTCCGTCGCCACAGATCCCTTGATGTGAATATCCTTACCTGAGAAGTCCGCCTTCCCGTTGGCCGAAAGCCCGACGGTGGCTACCCGCGCGGTCATATTCCCGACCGTCACGCACTTTTTCCCAAGTTCCGGGAATATGTCGCCTTCGATCTCGACCGGAATCGACATCCTGCCGGATGATTCCATGCCGAGGAACAGCCTCGAAGAGAGGTTGACATCGAAGTGGCCGGCGCGTTCCTTGATCCCGAGCCGCTCTACCCCAAGGGCTACCGTGTCCGCAGGAAGCCGCCCCGCCACGAACAGCGAGTCCATCTCAAGGCTCACCCCCTCGATCTTGTTCCTCTTCGCGTCATAACGCCCCTTCGCGGTGAGCTGCTTTAGGAATATGCATCCGAATATGGTGTCGGATGGATTCGTGTAGACTATGAATGGCCGTCCTCCGAGGCTGACCTTGCCCACCGAGACCGGCGGCAGCGTGGAGGCGATGGTGTCGCCATCCTCTTTCACGGAACCGTCGCCGAACATGTTCCAGTTCGCCGTGGTGGAGTCGTACTGGTGGGCGAATATTCTTGGATGATCAAGAATGGCGTGGCGGATCCTGAGCCTGCCTGTCGCAGCGGCAAGGTAGTTGACCGAGACGGAGAACTTTCTGAAATGTGCCAGGGTGTCGGCTCCCTCTCCGCGCCCTGATTTCAGGAGGTAGCCTCCCGGAACGTCCAGTGAGTCGAACGAGGCGAACCTGTCGTGGGGGTAGGTGATGGAAAAGTTGTCGATCGTGACGTTGAGGTTAGGGAAGCTCTTGAACATGGAAGCCTTGATGCCGGTGAACGTGACATCCCCGTCGACATATTCCTTGGCCACATCGTTGACGACTCTCGTCAGTACCTTGGAGTTCAACGCGATCTGCAGGACGATGATGATCACCGCCCAGACGCCGAAGATTGTCCAGAGTGCCGGGCGGAGCCAGCGCCGCGCCCCTTTTTTGACGACATCCTTTCCCATAATCTACAAATATAGCTATAATTAGCCGGATTCAGTACTGCTGATAAGTAAGCGTTAATAAATTAGTCGGTAATCTTTGATTGTCTTTTCGGTCTGGCGGTTTTTTCTCATCGGCCATGTGCCATCGGCACACTCCTTCTTCAAAAAGAAATCTATCTTCGAAAACGCGGCCAAAACTTTACCAATTAATGATTTAGGATTACTAAATACGAAAACCGGACCGCTGGGCGCGATCCGGTCATGATTGTCTGTGTCAGTCTTGATTACTGCTCGTCGAGCAGCTGGAGGTGCTGAACGTAGATGGCCTTCATCTTCGCGGCTCTTCTCTTTACAGAAGGCTTCTCGAAGTTCTTGCGGGCGCGAAGCTCACGGATGGCACCGGTCTTCTCGAATTTTCTCTTGAATTTCTTCAGAGCCCTTTCGATGTTCTCGCCTTCCTTGATAGGAACTATGATCATAATGCTGTTACCACCTCCTTTTTTTCTCTAAACTTGGGAATATCAAGACATTTTCCGTCATAAAATTTCCAAGCGCTCTCTAAAGCGGGTGCAAAGATAGGAAAAAAATGTTAATTTTGTCAAAACAAAAATGTTATTTCGATGGATAGCCCGTTTTTGTACAATAGATACGTTACCGGCCAGCATTTCATTGGCCGTAAGGAAGATTGCGCCATCCTTGGTAACCTTTTGACACAGAGTGAGAATGTGGTCGTCTGGGAGCCGTTCGGCGCAGGAAAGAAATCTCTTGTCCATCAGGTTTTCACCAAGATGAAAGTGAACGGGGATAGGTTCACGGTGGGGGAGATGACAGCGTTGGACATCAGGGAAGGCGAGTCTTTTGTAAAGAGGCTGGGAGCCGCTGTCATAAGGCTGGTGGCATCCACCCCCGACGAGTATGAAAAGATAGTCACTGCCTATATGGAAGGCACGCACTGGGTCTTTGACCGCAAAGCGTTCTCGGATAGGGACATAATCCTCTCCACGAACTGGGATCTGGACGACAAGGATCTCAAGTCCGTCCTCAGACTGCCTTACGTCCTTGCGGCCGAGAGGGGAGAGAAAACGTTTATGATCATCGACGAGTTCCAGAATCTGGATCTGGCCGATGACGGCGAGCGGATCTTCAAACTGATGGAGGAAGTGATGGACGAGGCCAAGGCTGAAGGCCTGAGAATCTTCTCCTATATATTCATAGGCTCGCAGGTCAATGCGATGGAGGACATATTCATAAAGAGGCATTTCTTCTACCGCAGGGCTACCCGCTTGAAACTGAGCAGGGTGGATGAGAGGGAGATTGTCGAGCACATCATCAAGGGATTCCTCGCCAGCGGTAAGGTCATCGACAGGGACCTGATCAGCGGAGCGTGCCGCCTCTTCAAGTGCAATCTTTTCTACATCAATCACTTCACCTCTGTCTGCGACTCGCTGTCCAAAGGCTACATAATGGAGCCTGTCCTGCTGGAGGCCCTTGCGACCGTGATGGCGATAAACAGAGGCCGCTTCATCTCGATGATGAACGACCTCACCACCTTCCAGGTGAGCCTGCTGAAGGCGATCATCGACGGCTATTCGAAGTTCAGCACGGCTGAGGTGATCCGGAAATATTCCCTCAACTCGTCCGCCAATGTGCGCCGCCTGAAGGACGCTCTGATGAAGAAGGAGATTCTGACTTTTGTCGGCGAGGATGCGAAACCGGTGATTCTCGACCCCTTGTTCGAGTACTGGCTCAGGAACTACTATTTCAAAAAGAATCAATAATTTACGAATATGCGGTCGCGGCCGCGCGCAACCTTTCAAAGGAGGATGAATATATGAACTCAGCGAAAAAGAAAATCGCCGTTCTGACGGGCGCCGGAGTGAGCGCCGAGAGCGGACTCAGCACATTCAGGGGCAACAACGGCCTGTGGGGTGAATATGATCCCGAAGAGGTCGCTTCAATCCAGGGCTGGTACCGCAACCGGGAACTGGTCCTGAATTTCTACAACGGTCTGCGCAAGAGGCTCAGCGAGGTGAAACCGAACGCCGCGCATTACGCCATCGCTGATCTGGAGAAGGAATATTCAGTGACGGTCATCACCCAGAACGTTGACAATCTGCACGAAAGGGCCGGCAGCACGAAGGTCCTGCACCTCCACGGCGAGGCGACGAAGGTTCGGCCCGAGGACGGTGAATATGACCGGTCATATTCAGAAAAAGAGGTGGTTGACATCGGTTACGATGAGGTTCATCTGGGGGACAAGGCTCCGAACGGCAGCCAGCTGCGTCCGCACATCGTTTTCTTCGGGGAGGCCGTCCCGAACATCGAGAAGGCTATCGACATCGTCTCCGCCGCCGACATAATGTTGATCGTCGGCACATCTTTGAATGTCTACCCCGCCGCCAGCCTTTACCGCTATGCCCCGAACGGCATTCCGATCTACCTGATCGACCCCGAGGATGTGGCCATCGCCGACCCTCGCATCACCCAGATCCGCCAAGTCGCCACCAAAGGCATGGAGACCTTCCGCCGAATGCTCGGACAGTAGGTTTTTCAAGAAGGCATATTTTCACCAGAGTCAGTGGCGCATCCGGCACGCCTCATAGGCGGTGCCTCCGGCCACAATCGTCACCTGCGGAGAGGGCTGCGCCAATGAGCGACGTTTTCGCCCCTTTTCGTTGCCTGTGAGTGCCGGGCGACACCCTTGGGCGACGTTTATGCCCCTTTCTGTCGCCTGTGAGTGCCGGGCGGCACCCTTGGGCGACGTTTTCGCCCCTTTCTGTTGCCTGTGAGTGCCGGGCGGCACCCTTGGGCGACGTTTATGCCCCTTTCTGTCGCCTGTGAGTGCCGGGCGGCACCCTTGGGCGACGTTCTCGCCCCTGTTCGTCGCCTCAGAGTGCCGCCCTGCGCCCTTGGGCGACGTTCTCGCCCCTGTTCGTTGCTTAAGAGTGCCGCCCTGCGCCCTTGGGCGACATTTTGCCCGATTTCGGCCCGATTGCACTCACAGATAAATATTTTTGCGGATTAATGGATTTTGCGTAAATTTGCAGTCTGTTTGATGGCCGTGGAGCTCCAGAAGTCCCGTGAGGTTACGGGCGCTTGCGGCTGAAACTTAATAAAGTTTTGTTTTTTTATGTACGCAATTGTTGACATTGCAGGACAGCAGTTCAAGGTTGAGGCTGGAAAAGAGATCTTTGTTAACCGTCTCGCGGCGGCCAAGGATTCTTCAGTCGAGTTCGACAAGGTGCTGCTCGTTGACTCCGAAGGGCAGATCAAGCTCGGTAATCCTTATGTAAAGGGCGCAGTCGTAAAGGCCACCGTTCTCGATGACGAGGCAAAGGCTGACAAGGTGCTCGTGTTCAAGAAGATCCGTCGTAAGGGATTCCAGAAGCTCAATGGCCACCGCCAGAAGCTTTCCAAGATCCGTATCGATGAAATCGCTTAATTTCTAAAGAGTAACAGATTATGGCACACAAGAAAGGACAATCAAGTTCAAAGAACGGTCGTGAGTCTCATTCCAAAAGGCTTGGACTCAAGAAATTCGGCGGTGAGGTCGTAAAGGCCGGCAACATCATCGTAAGGCAGAGAGGTACTGTCCACAATCCTGACAAGAACGTCGGAATGGGCAAGGATCACACTCTCTACGCACTCGTTGACGGAACTGTTAAGTTCACAAGGAAGAGAGAGGACAAATCCTACGTCTCGGTTATCCCTTTTGAGAACTAAGACTCGGAGGATTGATAATGAAAGAGGGCTGGCTTCGAGTTATCGTGCCTGTCCTCTTTTTGTTTTGAAGGAACCCGTTTCAGGCTTGCTAGCCTGGAAATGTGTCGGGGAACATTCCCGGCGGCAAGCGGGGACTTCCATTTTAATTGTAATTAAACTATTAGCAATATTATGCTTACACTCAAAACGCTTCGTGACGATCCGCAGCATGTGATCGAGAAGCTGGCAGTAAAGAATTTCGATGCGAGGGCCATCGTGGAAAAAGTCCTCGACCTGGACACCAACAGAAGGGCTCTTCAGACAGAGAGTGACGCTATTGTGGCCAAGCAGAATCAGCTCACCAAGCAGATCGGTGGACTTATGAAAGATGGCAAGAAGGCCGAGGCCGAAGAGGTCAAGAAGGAAGTGGCCGAACTCAAGGCCAAGTCTTCCGAACTTCTCGCCAAGGCCGATGAGAACAACAAGGAACTTGAGGCTCAGTTGGTTCTTCTTCCGAATATGCCTTGCGACCTCGTTATCCCTGGAAAGGGAGCCGAGGACAATCAGGTTGTGAAGATGGGCGGCCCTGAGGTCAACCTTCCTGAGCACGCTCTCCCTCACTGGGAGCTTGCCAAGAAATATGACATCATAGATTTCGACCTTGGAGTGAAGCTCACCGGAGCCGGTTTTCCTGTCTATAAGGGCAAGGGCGCGAAACTCCAGAGGGCTCTCATCAACTTCTTCCTTGACATCAACACCGCCGCCGGCTACAAGGAGGTCGAGCCGCCTATCATGGTCAACGCCGCTTCTGGTTTCGGTACCGGTCAGCTGCCTGACAAGGAGGCCCAGATGTACTATGTAGGTCTTGATGACTTCTATCTCATCCCTACAGCCGAGGTTCCTGTCACCAACATATTCAGAGATGTCATCCTTGGTAACAACGACTTCCCGCAGAAGATGACCGCCTACACTCCGTGCTTCCGTCGTGAGGCCGGTTCTTACGGCAAGGACGTGAGAGGTCTGAACCGTCTGCATCAGTTCGACAAGGTCGAGATCGTGCGCATCGAGAAGCCGGAGAACTCTTACTCCGCTCTGGATGAGATGGTTGCCCATGTTGAGGGCATCGTCAACAAGCTCGGTCTGAAGTACAGGATCCTCCGTCTGTGCGGTGGTGATCTGAGTTTCACATCAGCTATCACCTACGATTTCGAACTTTGGTCAGCCGCCCAGGGACGCTGGCTTGAGATCTCGTCAGTCTCCAACTTCGAGACCTATCAGGCGAACCGTCTGCACTTGCGTTACCGTGACGCGGAAGGCAAGATGCAGCTTTGCCACACCCTGAACGGAAGCTCGCTCGCTCTCCCTCGCGTGGTCGCCGCCCTGCTCGAAGACAACCAGAAGGAAGACAAGATCGTCATCCCTGAGGTTCTCCGTCCTTACACCGGATTCGACTGCATCGACTGATCGAAGGATGTATTAGCAAAGCACCTTTCTTCACCTCTTGCGGTGACAAGGTTTCTTTACGAGTTATATGCCCAAGACAACCATCATAGGAATAGACCCCGGAACCAATCTCCTTGGTTTCGGGGTTATTGATGTCATCAGCGGCAAGCCTGTGTTCGTGGATATGGGCGTGCTGGATCTGCGGAAGGAGACAGACGCATATTCAAAACTCCGGCAGATCTATGACACCGTCACCGAAGTCTGCAAGACCTACCACGGCACCGAAATGGCGCTGGAGTCGCCGTTCTACGGCAAGAACGCGCAGGTCATCCTGAAACTGGGGCGCGCGCAAGGGGCCGCGATGCTCGCCGCTCTTGAATATGGCATCACCGATATTCATGAATATGCTCCCCGGGAGGCCAAGCAGGCGATCACCGGCAACGGAGCCGCGTCCAAGGAGCAGGTGAGCGTGATGCTCCGCAAGACGTTGAACGTGGACTTCCAGCCGGAACATCTGGATGCCACGGACGCGCTTGCCATCGCCCTTTGCCATTACTACTCGATTTCCAGTCCGCTGGCGAAGGTGAAAGGCTCCGGAGGCTGGGAGAAGTTCATTAAGGACCATCCGGACCGGGTGAAGTGAAGTTTTTTCTTTGTAAGGATTAAACCATAGCCGCGCTTCTCTGTCAAAGGAAGCGTTAGGTTGATTAGTTGAGTATTCCTTATGAACTTAAAGAAATTCATCACTTTTGTCGCCGGCGTTATGTCGGCTTTTTCTTTGGCTTTCGCCCAGGGAGGCGGCACGGTCACATTGTCGCTTACGGATTCCTCCACCGGGGAGGCGGTCGGGTTCGCGACCGTTTCCATCACAAAACCAGGCAATACAAGACCCTACAAGTATGCCTTGAGTGACGACAAGGGAAAGACGGTTTTTGACAAGGTCGCCGCCGGGAAATATGTCCTGAAGGCGGAACTTCTTGGTTACAAGCCTCTGACCAAGGATATTGAGGTCAAGGGAAAGCTGAATCTGGGAGCTTTGAAGATGGATCCGGACAAGCAGGTGCTGGACGCCGCAAGCGTCTCCGCCGCCGGCAACCCGATCGTGATCAAGAAGGATACCATTGAATATAACGCCTCGTCATTCAAGACGACCGAGAACGATGTCCTGGAGGACCTGTTGAAAAAACTTCCGGGCGTTGAGGTCTCCGAGGATGGAACCGTCACTGCGAATGGCCAGACAATCAGCAAGATAACAATTGACGGCAAGACATTCTTCCTTGACGACCCTCAGCTTGCGTCCAAGAATATTCCCGCGAAGATCATCGACAAGGTGAAGGTCGTGGAGAAGAAGTCCGAGCAGGCTGAGTTCACCGGCATCGATGACGGCAACGATGAGACGATAATCGACCTCTCCATTCAGAAGGGAATGATGAACGGCCTCTTCGGTAATGTTATGGCCGGAGCGGGGCACGATGTCCGCAAGCAGGTCTCTGGCTCGGGACTTTCTTCTGGAAACGGTGACTGGCGTTACCAAGGAGCCGGTTTCCTGGGACGTTTCACGGATAAGAACCAACTCAGCGTGGTGATCAACGGCAACAACACCAACAACCGTGGATTCAATGATCTGGCCGGAAGTATGATGCAGGGAATGCGCGGAGGTGGTGGTGGAATGGGCCGCGGCAGTCGTGGCTGGGGACCTGGCAACGGAATCACGACTTCCTGGATGGGAGGTCTGAACGGTAACACGTCTTTGTTCGACGGCAAGATGGATCTGGGCGGTAATTACCTCTACAATAACAACGAGACTTATGTGGAGGAAGAAAGCCGGAAGATCACCTATCTTGATGACCACAATCTTATCTATAATAATAAAGGTTCCAACACAACCAACTCCGACGGTCATCGTTTCGGAGTCCGTCTGGAACATAAGTTCTCGGAGAACACCTCGATTCTTTTCCAGCCTCAGGTCAGCTTCGGCAACGGAGATTTCAATGAAATCTCGGAGTTTTCCACTTTGACCGAGAGAAACGGTGTGGCATCGCGGACCAACGAAGGCTTCACGAGCAACATGGGCTCGAACCAGAACTGGAAGACCAATGGCTTCTTCCTCTTCCGGCAGAAACTCGGCAAGGCTGGCAGAACCCTCTCTTTCAACGCGCGTTACAACTTCAGCGGGAATGACATGGATGGATTCAACCAGTCTCTTACAAGGACTTTCGATGAGTTCGAGACCGCTTCGGATTCCATCATCAACCAGCGTTACAACCAAGAGCAGAACTCTCAGTCATTGAGTGGACGATTGACCTATACCGAACCTCTCGGCAAGGGATTCTTCGTCGAGGCCAACTATGAGGCATCGTGGAACCGGAGCACTTCCACAAAGAACACTTACGACAGCGGGGTGGTTTCGGACTTCGGGGCCTCAAATCTCGTCTATAATCCTAATGGGGAAGTACTTAATGATGTGTATTCCAGTGAGATTGTCAACCGCTATGTCAACCAGACCATCGGCGCCAACTTCGTCTACCAGAAGGACAAGCTTCGCGCTCAGGCGGGTGTGAGCGCCAATCCGACCGATACCCATAATGAGACCACCGGCTTTGACACCTATGACAACCACGTTTTGAACTGGGCTCCTCAGGCCATGCTGTGGTACGACATAGATGACAACACCAATGTGCGTGGGTTCTATTTCGGCCGCTCGCAGCAACCGTCGGTAAGCCAACTCATGAGGGTTCCTGACAACACAAATCCGTTGAGTGTCTCTTTCGGTAACATGTACCTTGAACCGTATTTCAACCATAGTTTCAGGAGTGATTTCCGTCATACCAACAAGAAAAATTTCCTTTCTGTTAACGCTGGTCTCGACGGTGGAATAGTTAAGAATCCGATTGTGAACGCGCAGTGGTACGGGACAAACGGAGCGCAATATTCCATTCCTGTCAATGGAAAGGACTCCTACAACGGCAGCTTCCGAATCATGTTGAACTCGCCTATAGCGAAGTCCAACTTCAGTGTGTTCCTGATGTCCAGGGCAAGTTATTCCAAGTCATCGTCTTATGTGGGTTCTTCCTCATTCGACATGGGCAAATACTACGAAGGTGACAATTATGATGCGGAGAATTTCCTCGCCGACAAGTTCCTTGAGGATTTCCACACGCTGGATTTCACTTTGAACAAGCTTCAGACAGTCGGTCTCATGGAGAGACTTCGTCTTACTTACCGCAATGACGTTGTGGAACTTACCGCCGGTGGCCGCACCAGGATGTCAAAGTCCTGGTACACGATCGCCAACCAGTCCACGAATATGACGTGGAGCAATCAGGTTTCCGCCTCGATGAACTGGACAGTCCCAGGCGGCCTCGGAATCGTGGCTGACGGCAACTACAATTGGTACAATGGCTACACCACTGATCAGGGAACCCAACGGATTCTGAACGCCAAGATCACCAAGATGCTGTTCAAGGATAAATTCACGTTGGCCCTGAACGCCTACGACATCCTCGACCAGGCCAAGAACCTCTCGATCTCCGACTCCTCGAACTACCACACCGAGACCCTGAACAACACCCTCGGCCGTTACATAGTCGTCTCCCTGACCTACCGCTTTGGCAACTTCGGTGGCAAAGGCGGCCGTCGTATGGGCCCAGGAATGGGCCGCGGCCCGATGGGCCCACCTCCAAGAATGTAGCCCTATGAATATAATTGAATGTTCAAAATTTCCAATCATAACTGAAATTTTTTCATAGTTATAGTCTTTTTTCAACTATAAGTGAAGAATACGTTGAATTAAGACGCTGCTTTGACAGAGTAAGATGCTGTAGATTCCCTATGGCCGGAATAAAAATAAAATTCAGAATTTTGGTAACGTGCAAAATTCTGAATTTTCTTTTTTTATTCTGGCCGTCCGGTCAGAAACCTTATTCAAAATTATTCGTTGTCCTCCTCCGTTCCGACAAAATTGACGTAGTTCCTCCACTTGTCGATCATCGCGGTCATATCCTCCGGAATCTGGGAATCAAACTGGATCCATTTTCCCGTGCCCGGATGTACGAAACCGAGAGTCTTGGCGTGAAGGGCCTGACGGGGACAAAGCTCAAAACAGTTCTGGATGAACTGACGGTACTTTGCGTAGATCGTCCCCTTGCGGATCTCTGAGCCCCCGTACCTTTCGTCATTGAATAGAGGATGACCGATATGGCTCATATGCACCCTTATCTGGTGGGTGCGCCCGGTCTCCAGCTTGCACTCGACAACGGTGACATAGCCGAAACGTTCCAGCACCTTGTAATGCGTCACAGCGTGCTTGCCCCTGCCGTCCTCGTCAGCATAGACCTTGAACCGAAGCCTGTCGTTGGGATCACGCCCGATGTTGCCGGTGATCGTGCCTTCGTCCTCCTTGATGTTGCCCCAGACAACAGCCACGTACCGCCTCTCGATCGAATGCTCGAAGAACTGGCGGGCCAAGTCAATCTGTGTCTCATCGTTTTTCGCCACGACAAGAAGGCCGGAAGTGTCCTTGTCTATTCTGTGCACCAGAATCCCCATCCTCTCATCGGCCGCTTCCGGCCCCTGGGATATGCCCAAATGAAAGGAAAGAGCATTGATGAGAGTTCCCTCGAAGTGGCCGTGCCCCGGATGAACAACCATTCCGGCCGGTTTGTTGACAACAAGAAAGTCGTTGTCCTCATAGACTATGTTCAGAGGGATGTCCTGCGGCAGGATCTCGAGGCCGCGGCGGCGGTAAGGCATCACGAAGCGGATCACATCGCCGGGACGTATAATGAGGTTCGCTTTCGCAATCTTGTCATTCACACGTACATAGCCTTCCTTGATGGCACACTGGACCCTGTGCCGTGAGGTATCCTCAAGATGTGTGGCCATATACTTATCCACACGCATCGGGGTCTGTCCGACATCCACGTTGAGCCTGAAATGCTCGAACATCCCCTGCTCCTCGTCCTCGACGCTATCCTCTTGGTCGTTGTAAAGTCTCTCCTCGTCCACGTTACTCGTCTTTCTTGTCCAATGATAGATAGATGGTCACGTCAGAGCCCATAAGAATAGGATTTCCGGAGGCTTCCGGAGTCTGTCTGGTCACCGAGGCGTTCAGAGAGTCTGTGTAGTTCCTCACGCTCTTGTCGAACACGATGCGACCGATATTCAATGAGTTGTCGTGCACGGCATCGACCGCCCTGAGATATTTCAATCCCTTGACGTTAGGAATATAAGTCAGATTGTCCTCCGGATTGAGCCCGACCTCAAGATTGATTTCGGAGCCGGTCTCGATCTGCCTTCCCGGCCTGATTTCGCGGTTGCGGTAGATTTGCCTGAGTACATTGTTTGTCGCTATGTCGTTGACATAGATCAACTTTCCCAATGCCAGACCGCGTGAGTTCAGTTCTGCCTTGGCTTGACGCATTGAATAGCCGACAAGATTCGGCATGCTGACCTTCTTGGCATTCTTGGCGTTGATGGTGAGGAGGATCCTTCTGCCTTGCTTCACTTGAGAACCTGGTTTCGGATTCTGGCTGTAGATGGCTCCCCGCTCCATTTTTCTGACAAAAATGGAGTCGATGACTTCCACTCTGAGTTTGGACCGTGAGGCCTCGTGTTTCGCCTCGTTCACGGTCATGCTTGTGAAATCAGGTACTTCTATTGTCTTGCCGTGGTTTGTCAAAACACTCAACAGCATTGAGCTCACGAATATCAGAACCGCAAAGAACAGGACCGCAAGCAAAACGTTCCTGACTATCCAGTTGCTGAAGAAACCACCTTTCTTATCTTCTTTCTCTTCCATATTCATAAATTACTTTCCACCCGTGAAGAGCAGGTCAAACGCTCCTTCTCCTATCAGAGCCAACCCTATTATTATGATTATTATTCCCGCTATCCTGTTCAGCCACATTATTTTCTTCATGTCAAAGGCTTTTCTCCAGTTGCTGAAGAACCAGGAGAAGAAAAACCAGTAGGCTATCGAGCCGGCGGCCACCGCCAGAATTATCGGATATATCCTGAAACTTCTGTCCGACACATCGACCTGAAAGAATGCGAACAGTGCGAACATCACCAGGATTGCACCAGGGTTGGAGACGGTTGTTGCGACCGCCTGCAGAAAATCCTTCGGGGAAGCCCCACGGGTCTTGACATCTCCCGGCTCCATCTTCCTGAACGGGTCCTTGAAAGCCATTGAATATCCCAGATAGGCAATCACAGGACCTCCGATCAGGAATATGATTGATTCGTAGGTGTTGATGAAATTCTGCGCGAAGGCCCATGCGAAAATCGAGATGATCGCGTAGGCGGTGTCGACAAGCGACGCACCGAGACCGGTCGTGAAACCAGCCTTATGACCGTAGCAGATGGATTTCTGAAGCACAAGAATCGCCACCGGCCCGAGCGGAGCCGACGCGCAGATGCCGATTATGAACGCTTTCAGAATCTCCAACAGCATAGGCGGTCATTATTTTGCCCTCATGAAAATCTGCACAGGACATCCGTGCAGGTCGAAGTGCTCCCTCAGCTTGTTCTCAAGGAATCTCTTGTACGGCTCCTTGACGTACTGAGGCAGGTTGCAGAAGAACGCGAACGCCGGGAATCTGGTTGGCAGCTGGGTCACGTACTTGATCTTCACATACTTGCCCTTCCAGGCCGGCGGCGGGTAATTCTCGATCTCCGGCAGCATAGCCTCGTTCAGCCTTGCCGTCGAAAGCTTGCGGGAATAGTTCTCGTAAACGTGCTCCGCCTCATCCAGCACATCCATAATTCTCTGTTTCTTTGTGACAGAGGTGAATATGATCGGCACGTCATCGAACGGAGCGATGCGGCGGCGCAGCGAGGCTTCATATTCCTTCATCGTGTTGCTGTCCTTCAGGAAGAGGTCCCATTTGTTGACCACCAGCACGCAGGCCTTGCGGTTGCGGACGATGAGGTTGAATATGCTCATGTCCTGAGCCTCCATTCCGGTGTTCGCGTCGATCATCAGGATGCAGACATCGGAATGTTCGATTGCCCTGATGGAACGCATCACGGAGTAGAACTCCAGATCCTCGTTGACCTTGGCTTTCTTGCGCATTCCGGCGGTGTCCACGAGCATAAACTCGTGCCCGAACTTGTTGTAGAGGGTTGAGATCGAGTCTCTTGTGGTTCCGGCCACCGGGGTCACGATGTTCCTTTCCTCTCCGAGAAGCGCGTTCGTCAAAGAAGACTTGCCGACATTAGGCTTCCCGACAATCGCGATGTGAGGAAGGTCCGGACGGTCATTGTCCTGCTGCGGTGTCTCTTCCGGGAGAACCTTAAGCACCTCGTCCAGAAGGTCGCCGGTTCCGCTTCCGTTGGCAGCGGATGTCGCCCAGATCTCTCCCAGTCCCAATGAATAGAACTGATAGGCGTCGAACATCTTCTCTCCGGAATCCACCTTGTTGACACACAGGACGACAGGCTTTTTGCTCCGGCGGAGAATGTCGGCGATCTCGGCGTCGTAGTCAGTGATGCCGGCGGCGGCCTCTACCATAAATATGATCGCGTCGGCCTCCTCGATGGCGATCACTACCTGTTTGCGGATCGCCTCCTCGAACACATCATCCGAATTGGTCGTCCAGCCTCCCGTGTCCACCACGGAGAACTCCTTGCCGCACCATTCACATTTGCCGTAGTGGCGGTCTCTTGTCACGCCGGCGGTCTCGTCAACGATGGCCTGACGCATTCCGACAAGTCTATTGAAAAGTGTGGACTTGCCGACATTCGGGCGTCCCACAATGGCTACTAAACTCATAACTCAATCTCTCGCAGGCAGGCAATTGCCTGTGTTAAAACATTATCACACATTCGATGACCATTGCCGGTCGTGTCATTCACCTTGTTTCGGCTTCTTGTTCCCGAACTCATATTCATAGAAACCGCATCCGGTGCAGGCGTCGCTGTAGGAACCGGTGCAGGAAGCATTCCTTCGGGGCTTCTTTTTGGAGAAGATCTCCTCGTCCTGCTCCCTCATGCACTTGATTCCCATCTTCCGCATATTCTCGTTGCGGCTTATCTCCGTCTCCGGGAATTTCCCGTTCTTCCGGAATATGATGTTGAAGCACATTCCGATCACTCCGATCCCGAGGATGATTATCGCGGCGAGAACTGTCTTCATCTCTTAGAATATGAATTCCGTGCTGATAGGCTCGTAGTTGTAAACCTTGCGGATGATCGCCGCGAAGGTCTCAGCCATCGAGACTACCTTTATCTTGCTTGTGTCGGCTCCTTCCTTGAGAGGAATGGTGTCGGTGACGAACACTTCCTTCAGGCAGGAGTTGTTGATCCTGTCGTAAGCCGGACCTGAAAGCACAGCGTGTGTCGCACAGGCTCTTACGCTTGCGGCTCCTTTCTCCATCAGCACCTCGGCGGCCTTCACAAGGGTTCCGGCGGTGTCGATGAGGTCGTCCACAATCACGATGTTCTTGCCTTCCACGTCACCGATGGCGGTTATGGAGGCGACAACATTGGCTCTTTCGCGGGACTTGTGGCAGATGATCACCGGGCAGGCGAGTTCCTTGGCGTAGGCGTTGGCCCTCTTCGCTCCACCCATATCCGGGGCGGCGATCGCAAGGTTCTCGATGTTCAGTGACCTGAGGTAAGGGATGAACACCTTGCTGGCGTAGATGTGGTCCACCGGAAGGTCGAAGAAACCCTGGATCTGGTCGGCGTGGAGGTCGCAGGTCATAATCCTGTCCACTCCGGCCGCGGTCAGAAGATTGGCCACCAGCTTCGCTCCGATCGAGACGCGAGGCTTGTCCTTGCGGTCCTGTCTAGCCCATCCGAAGTACGGCATCACAGCGATCACCTTGTCTGCGGAGGCTCTTTTGGCGGCGTCAATTGTCAACAGAAGTTCCATCAGGTTCTCCGTAGGTGGAAAAGTTGACTGCAGGATGAACACGGTAGCGCCTCTGACGCTGTCCGTGAAAGAGGGAACGAACTCTCCATCGCTGAATTTGGTTACTTCGGACGCGCCAAGGTGATACTTCTCTCCAGTCGCGGCCCCGATGATGTTCAGTTCGTCAACAACCTTGCAAGCAAAGTCTTTTGAGGCTATGCAGGCAAACAATTCCATTCTGTGTTCCATGTGCATTAAACTATGCTATAAATTAATATATTGTTGAATATAGTCCAGTATATCTTCCTTTCCGGCTCCAGTCTCGGCGCTGGACGCGAACATAGGCGGCATCTCCTCCCAATCCTCCGACAGGATCTCCTTGTCCCGCTCGATCTGCGCCTTCAACGCATTCGGCCCAAGTTTGTCACCTTTTGTGAATATGATCGCGAACGGAACCCCGTTCTCTCCGAGCCCCGCCAGGAACTCCCTGTCGATCTTGGTGATGTCGTGCCTGGAGTCGATCAGCACAAAGAGCACAACCATCTCCTCCGACTTTTCAATGTAGTCATTGATCATCTTGCGGAGCTCCTCGCGTCCTTTTTGTGAGATCTTGGCGAATCCGTAGCCCGGAAGATCGACGAGATACCAGCTGTCGTTGATGATGAAGTGGTTGATCAGTTTGGTCTTTCCAGGGGTTGACGAAGTCTTGGCAAGCTTGCGGTTGCCACACAACATGTTGATCAGCGATGACTTGCCGACATTAGAGCGTCCTATGAACGCGAACTCCGGCAGTCTGCGGGAGGGCTTTTGGCTGACTCTGGTGCAGCTGCCTGCGAATTTTGCTTCAGTTATGGTCATCTTTCTTTCTACCTCTGCGATTCTTTTACAAAGATAGTTGATTTTTGTTAATTTTGTAAGAGATAGGAAACGTTATTATGGAAAAGAAGTACATAGACCTGTTTACCCTTCAGGCTCGTCTGAAATCCGTTGTGGAAGGCTTGTTCCCGCAACGGCTGTGGGTCAAGGCCGAAATCAGCAGCCTGAGCCGCAAGCAGAACGGCCATTGCTACCTGGAACTTTCCCAAAGCGAGGGTGGTGGAGTGGTCGCCAAGACCCGCGCCACAATCTGGGCGTTCCGCTGGAATATGATCGACCAGCGTTTCAGAAGCGTGACCGGTTCATCCTTGGAAGCCGGGATGGAGATCCTTGCCAGCGTGCAGGTCAGCTACCATCCACTGTACGGATTTTCATTGAATATAGATGACATCGATCCGGAGTTCACCCTCGGCGCGAACGAGCGTCGCAGGCAGGAGACGATCGAGCGGCTCACAAGAGAAGGCCTGCTTGACCTCCAGAAGCGTCTGCGGCTTCCCGCTCTGCCATATTCATTGGCGGTTATCTCCGCTCCGGGAGCTGCCGGCTTCGGCGACTTCCGCCACCATCTGATTGACAATGAATATGGCTTCGTGTTCAACGTGAGGTTGTTCGAGGCTTTGATGCAGGGTGACGGCGCGCCGGCTTCGATAATGGCGGCGTTCGCTGAGATTCTGTCCTCGCCGGTTCATTACGACGCAGTGCTGATCATGCGTGGTGGCGGCTCTGATTTGGATCTGGGATGTTTTGATGACTACGATCTGGCCGTTACCATCGCCCGCTGTCCGGTTCCGGTATTCACGGCGATCGGGCACGACAAGGATCATCACGTGGCGGACATGGTCGCCAACACTTTCGTAAAGACTCCTACGGCTCTGGCCGACCTGTTTCTGGACTGCTACATCGCTGAGGACCAACGGTTAGGGACGCAGGAGTCCCGTCTGATGATGTCATTTAACAACCGTTTGGCGGCGATGTCTTCCCGTGTCGACTTGCTAGAGGCCCGTGTCCGCCGTCAGGCTGACGCCCGTGTGTCGGACGCGATGCACAAGGTGGAAATCCTGGGCGCGGCTCTGACGAAGGCTGTCGAGAACAGGATCGTCGGTCAGGAACATCATCTGGACAGATTGTCTGACAGGGTCCTGCACGGTGCCGACAGAAGCCTCTACAAGGCCGGTTCCGCTTTGGATCGGATTGAGCAGAGGCTGAGAGGCCGTGTAGGTGTCGTGCTTTCCGGAGCCTTGTCGCATCTTATGATGGTCGAGACGAAAATCGCCGCCAACGATCCTCGTAACATTCTCCGCAAGGGCTTTGTCCTCGCCTTGGACCGGGACGGTGTCAAGATGGATTCTGCCACCAAGACCCGTGTCGGTGACCGTGTGCGTATGATGTTCGCTGACGGTACCGTCAAGTGCGGAGTCGTGGAGGTTGACCTTAAAAGTAATGTGCCCGGAAACGAGGACGAAAACATCCCGGCTATGAGTGAAATCAGTTAAAAATCAATTAATATGTCAGAGAAGAAATTTGATTACACCAAGGCGGTCACCGAACTGGACGAGATCGCCGCCAAAGTAGAGGACCCAGCTACCAGCCTGGATGACATCGGAGCCCTTGTCAAGCGCTCCAAGGAACTAATCGAGTCCTGCCGCAAGTACCTCCGCACCGTCCGCGACTCCATCGAGGACAGCAAGGAATAACCTCCGGTCACTGATCCCGCCGAAGTGACCGATGCTTTCAAAGAAATATTTCCAGCAGTTGAAAATCGGTGAAAAAGGCTGTCAAGAAAGATTCCATTTTTGCTGATAGTTATGTGCACATAAGTTAAGAAAATTGCACGACGATTAGTGCGATTTTCGCAAAATTCTGCATGGAAAAACGTGCTGCAAACTCCACGATGTGATTGCCGGATAGTTTTATGAACCCCGACAGGCGCGATAACGCCTCTTTTTGCGCTTGTCGGAGTTCAAATGTGCCTCGATAGGCGCGGAAAAGGGGGAATATGCGCTCATCGAGGATTGACGCACCTTGACGGACCGGACAGCTACCTTGCGGTTGATGACACCGAAATCGGCTCTGGCGCGCGAATCCCGCTTTGGATGTTCGGCTTTCTCTATTGATATCGTATTCGACTTGAATCAACGCTAAAGTCGCTTATGCAGTGTATTATAACTTGCCTTTTGGGGGCTTTCGTGCGTGGACGCAGTCCATTTGCGCACGTGGTGTTCAGCTTTGTCTAGCGCGTGAGTAAAAGATGTGGTTCGGCGCACGGAGAACGGTTGACAAGGTCACAGACACTGGCTTGGGTGGTGTGGTTTCTGGGATGCTATTCCACGAGAAAGTCGTAAAACGGCGTCCAAAAGTAATTGTTTGGCTGGAGGTATAGCTCTTTTGTTTTGAAGTCGATGATCATGTTGAAGCGCTTCAGAAAATTGTTACCCACTGTGCCGTCAATGTCACTCTTGCTCTGCATACCTTCTGTCAATGTGGAGAACGCACCGGCGACTTTCGGTAATATATAAGGTCCGACAGTGACCTCGTCGAAAAAGACATTTCTGAGTTCTCCGCTTCCTCCATCTGAGCTGGAAATATGTGAGATGGCGAATGGCTTTTGGGTGTTGAGCAGATTGTGGCTGTTCACGAATGGGGTGTTAAGGTCGATTACCCTGTCTGATCCGGTGTCAACTTCCAACAGCAGATAATATTCAGTGCCGCTGATTTTCACGGGCATCGTGATGAAAGGCACATCGTATTTGTACTCGAATGGAAACGGAATCAGTTCTGAATTGACTTCAAGCGGCTCTTTCTTCGAGTAGCAGTAAATCGTCATATCGTCATAGTTGATTTCGATGTTGAAGGCTCTTAACGCGTTGAGTCCCACCACACCGTCCCAGTACTCCGGAGGGTAAGGAATATGTGCGCATCCAGCCTTTTCGTATTGGACGGTGCCGATCTTCACGGAATTGTCGTGGCTATATTCCACAGTGTTCTCACCGGACGCACCAAGATTATCGATCGCCTCTCCTTTATGAATATGCCCTTGGAGTTTTGGCGAATTGGTGTTCAGAACAAGAGACGACGCACCTGTGTCCACAAGGAAATTCAATGAATCTGACCCGTTTACAAACGCCGTGACATAAATCCGGTTATCCTCTGCAAGGTGAAAAGGAATCTCTCCTTCCGGTTGCCTGTCCACAATCTTCGCATCAATGTTCAGATAGATCAATACAGAAAATGTGCACAACAAAATCCTGAAATGTCTCATAACCAGTATGATTTTAATGTAAAGTTATCTTTTTTCTGGTAAAAAGACAAGAGATGAAAAGTCTTATAATGTGTTTGACATTGTGTGCTCCGTGAGCTGGAAGTACGCTTCTGCGCACAGACAGAACGAGAAGTGGCTCAACTCGCGTCATAGATTGTGTCTTGGTGAGCCATGCGGGATGATCCCGATCCGTTTTTGAGGATTGACAGGATATTCGCTATTTGAAAGAAAATTTACTATATTTGCAGAAACAGGAAGGGTTCCGCCGGAAAAGGGCGGGACTCCGTTTTAATATTATGGTCCCGAAAAGGGAGGGCGGAGGGCAATGGCCGCTTGTTTATTTTAGTAAATTGTTTGTCTGCACGTGATTGCCCGCTTGTGGACAGGAAAGAGCATTGGAAAACAGATTGTTGCGTGGCCTGTGACGAAGAGCCGGGCCGGGCGGTCCGTTTTCTTTGATGAAGACAAAGTAAAAATAATAACTGGTTTCATTATGGCTGAAATTCATTATATGACCCAAGAAGGGTTGGATAAGCTGAAGAAGGACCTCGCCGACGCGTTGGCGCAGCGTCCGGTGATCTCCGCCGCGATCGGGGAGGCAAGGGAAAAGGGTGACCTTTCCGAGAATGCTGAATATGACGCTGCCCGTGACGCTCAGGGGCTGCTGGAGGTGAAGATTGCGAAGCTCAAGGACCTCGTGGCAAACGCGAAGGTTATCGACGAGTCCAAGATCGGCACGGACAAGGTGCAGATAATGAACAAGGTAAAAGTGGAGAACATCGCCGCCAAGCAGGTGATGGAGTTCACCATCGTCGGCGAGACCGAGGCCGATTTCGCCCACGGGAAGCTCGCTTCCACAACGCCTATCGCAAAGGCTCTGATCGGGCACTCGAAGGGTGAGATTGTGGACGCCAAGGTGCCTTCCGGAATCATCAAGTTCAAAATCCTCGACATCACACTCTAAGACGATGGCTACGATATTCACGAAAATCGCAAAAGGGGAGATTCCTTCATTCAAGGTGGCCGAGAATGATGAGTTCTACGCCTTTCTGGACATAAGCCCTCTTGCGAAAGGGCATACTCTTGTCATTCCTAAGAACGTTGAGGATGACTACATCTTCCATCTGGACGAGAAGACCTACGAAGGGCTGTGGGCGTTTGCCCGCAAGGTGGCGATCGCCATCAAGGCCGCCGTGCCTTGCCAGCGTGTGGGAGTCTGCGTGCTCGGAATGGAAGTGCCTCACACTCACATTCATCTGGTTCCGCTCCAGACCGAGGCCGACATGGACATCAAGAAAAAACGCTTGGAGATCTCGCCTGAGGAAAACAAAGCGATCGCCGAAGCTATATTCAATGAATATGAAAAATTGTAGAAACCTACTTCTCGCGGCAGCCGTTCTGGTCGCCGCCTCTTCGTGCTCGGACAAGGTTCAGGTCAAGGGTACGCTTGCCGGTGCGCCTGACACCCAAGTCGTTGTGAAACAGCTGTCCGGAAGCACGCTGGTGACCTTGGATACCCTCAAGACGGACGCTTCGGGAGCATATTCCTGCAAGATTGATGTGCTTAAGGGGCAGCCGCAGTTCGTTTACCTTTTCAAAGGGGACACCAAGATCGCGTCGCTACTTCTCCAGAAGGGGGACAAGGTGAAGGTCGCTTCCGACACCCTTGGGAAATATTCCGTCGAAGGTTCGGAGGAGAGCGAGAAACTGCGTCAGGTCGAGGAGGATTTCGCCGCGTTTATGGACAAGTTTTCCGCTGATGCCGCCGCTGGTGACAACGCCGCAGCTTCAAAGGATTACATTGAATATTACCGTGGCTGCGTCAAGTACATTATGACGAACTCCAAGTCATTGACTTCCATTCCGGTGCTGTACCAGAAGGTCAACGAGAACTTCCCGATCTTCAGCCAGGCGACCGATGCCATTCTGTTTCAGAATGTTCACGATTCTCTGATGACTGTCTATCCGGAGTCCAAGTATTTGGAGGCTCTCAAGAAAGAGGCCGAGAAGAGATTCAACATATTCAATCTCAGCCAGAGGGTTCAGAATGCGCGGGAGTCTTCATACCCTGATTTGAACCTTCCTTCGGTTGACGGTACCAAGGTGAAACTCAGCGAGGTCGCTTCGAAGGCTGTGCTAGTCTATTTCTGGCAGGCCGCCGACGCCGCGCAGAAGATGTTCAACCAGGACGTGCTGATGCCGCTTTACAAGGAATATCACCCTAAGGGGCTGGAGATATACTCAGTGTCCCTTGACACCGACAAGGGTGTCTGGGCGAGTGCCGTTAAGAGCCAGAACCTGCCTTGGATCAATGTCTGCGATGGTTTGGGTGCCGCTTCTCAGGCTGCGGTACTGTACAACATAAGTCGTGGCCTTCCTGTCGCCTATCTGATTGTTGACGGAAACCTGGCACCGGATGTCATCAAGACGGACAAGGATTTGCGCCGCGTCATTGCTTCAAGGCTTTAATTTTAGGAATATGTCGAAGGCTGACCACGTTTGATTGCTGGCCAGCCTTTTCCCCACCTTTCTTCACCGCTTGCGGTGAAAGTAACTCCCTCCCCCCGAGGGGAGGGATTTAGGGAGAGGGTAACGTGAATTGAAGAAGGTTGGCAGTAACCTTCGGACGTGAGATAATGTTTTTTACAGCAAGTAATTGCCTGCTTGCGAGAGTTGAGTTGATATGACCAGAAAGACAAGAGTAAGATTCGCGCCGTCACCGACCGGCCCGCTGCACATGGGCGGAGTCCGCACGGCTCTTTATAACTACCTCTACGCAAAGCAGCGCGGAGGAGATTTCATCATCAGGATCGAGGACACCGACTCCCACAGGTTCGTTCCAAGGGCCGAGGAATATATCATCGAGGCTCTTAACTGGTGCGGCATCATTCCGGACGAAGGCGTGGACACTGACGGCAAGATGGTCGAGACAGCTTCCGAGCGCCATCCTCACGCTCCTTACCGCCAGAGCCAGAGGCGCGGAATCTACCGCAAGTACGCCGAGCAGCTGATCGAGGCCGGCTACGCCTACTATGCCTTCGACTCATCCGAGGCTCTGGAGAAGGCTCGCGCCGAGGCTGAGGCCTCCGGCCAGACCTTCATCTACAACCAGGTGACAAGGATGAGGATGCGCAATTCGCTGACCCTTCCGGAGGATGAGGTAAGGAGGCTTTTGGAGGAGACTTCCGACTGGACTGTCCGCTTCAGGATGCCGACCGACACGGTTGTCAAGATGGATGACCTGATCCGAGGCCACATCGAGGTGAACACCGACACTCTCGACGACAAGGTCCTGTGGAAGAGAGCAGACGAACTGCCTACCTACCATCTGGCCAACATCGTGGACGACCACCTGATGGAGATCACCGAGGTCATCCGAGGAGAGGAATGGCTCCCGTCCCTGCCGCTCCACTACATGCTTTACAAGGCTTTCGGCTGGGAGGACACGATGCCTCGTTTCGCCCACCTGTCCCTGCTCCTGAAGCCGGACGGAAAGGGCAAACTCAGCAAGCGTGACGGCGATAAGCTCGGTTTCCCTGTGTTCCCGCTCAAGTGGGTGAACGCCCAGGGCGAGGTCTCCAGAGGCTACCGTGAGGACGGTTACTTCCCGGAGGCCTTCGTGAACCTGCTCGCGTTCCTTGGCTGGAATCCCGGCGATGACAGGGAGATGTTCACGATGGATGAGTTGGTCAAGGCATTCTCGCTTGACCGCATCGTCAAGTCCGGCGCCCGCTTCAATCCGGAGAAGGCCCGTTGGTACAACAAGGAGTATCTTCGCCTGAAATCTGACGATGAACTCACCGAGCTTTTCGTGCCGATTCTTGAGGAGCACGGAATTGGAGTGCATAATATGAAATATGGAGATTCTAAAGAACGTGATTATCTTGCTTTTGAAAACCATATTTTCTCTATAAGTTATGTTCGGCTAGTTGTATCCCTTATTAAGAATAGGGCCACTTTCGTAAAGGATTTCTGGACAATCGCCTCTTACCTCTTCATCGCGCCGGAGGACTTTGAGAAGTACGGTGTCAAGGCCGGGGCAGCCGTCGAGCCGCAGAGCAATGACCCTCGCCGTCAGGCCGACCCTCGCGCGAAAGTCTATGACGATGCCGCCACCGCGCCGTTCCTTGCCAAGGACGTTGACAAATTCTGGAAGCCTGAGAACGCAGAATATGTCGCCAAGGTCGCTTCCTTCATTGATGGATATGCCGGAGAATGGACAGTTCCCGCCTTCGAGAAGGCTCTTGAGGATTACATCCGTGGCAATGAATGGCCGATGGGCAAGGTGATGAACGCCACCCGTTTAGCCCTTGCCGGTGCCGCCAGCGGTCTGGGCATCGCCGACATAATCGTCCGCATCGGCAAGCCCGAGACCCTCTCCCGCATCGCCTACGCCACCGCCCGTCTGGCATAGGGCTGACGTTGCTCCTGATGGCAAACCGGTGGCCGACGTTTATGCTTACCAATGGCACAACCCTTAGGCACGGCCTGTAAGCCTCCCACTTTCAGACATCGCTTTGTCCGGTGAAAGCCCACTTTCTCCGGACAAAGATTGTATTGCAACCATTTTGTCCGGCGTTTCGCCGGACAAACACCAAACAGAAACAACTTATAGAATTTATTTATTGCGATAAACAAATCTGATACAAATTTGTTTATCGCAATAAACATTTCTATATTTGCAAAAAGCATTGCATTATGGATATTTTATTCGACCGCCACCTTGAATACCTATCTGATGTACCTACGGAATTCACTCGTGGACTGATGAATGTGATAGATTGGGATTCAAGGCTTGTGATGATTCGTGGGCCGAAAGGAGTCGGGAAATCCACTCTGATGCAGCAGTATGTGCTGAAGAATTACCTCCCTACAGATCGCCATATTCTTTATTGCTCCGCCGACACGGCATATTTTTCCAACCACACGCTGCTTGACACAGCATCCGAATTTGTGAAGATGGGCGGCAAGGTTCTTCTTATTGACGAGATTCACAAGTACGAGAACTGGAGCAGGGAAATCAAGGAGATCTATGATCTCTATAAAGGATTGAAGGTTATCCTCAGCGGATCATCACTGATTCAATTAAATGACGGACAGGCGGATCTGTCAAGAAGGGCTGATGTGTATGATATGCCGGGATTATCCTTCAGGGAATATCTTTGGTTCCGCACCAAGCGTGAGATAAAGCCTGTACACCTACATCAACTTCTATCCGACCCCAATGGGTTCTGCCTGGCGGTAAGAAAGGTATGCCGCCCGTTGGAATTTTTCCCGGATTATCTTAAAAGCGGTTATTACCCTTTCTCGTTTGAAAAAAGCAAGACCTACAAGAATCTTGTGGAAAATGTAGTCAATTACATCATTGACAGCGAATTGACCAGATACAGAGGAATAAGTGTCTCCAACACGAGAAAGATAAGCGCTCTTCTTCAAGTGATCTCTGGAATGCTGCCTTATCTTGTGGATGTGTCAAAATTATCGAGGAGCTTGAGCATAGACAGAGTCACGCTATTAAAATATTTCAAATACCTTGATGAAGCGAAAGTGATCAGATGTCTATACACAGAAATGGACAAGATTTCCGATCTTCAGAAGCCCGACAAGTTGCTGATGGACAACACAAATCTCCTCTATACATTCTCAGATGGCGAACCTGAGACAGGAACCGCACGAGAGACATTCTTCTGTAATCAATTGGCCTCCGCCGGACACAAGATTGAGTATGGAGGACTTAAAACAGGAGATTTCAGGATAGACCACAAAACTGTGATAGAGGTTGGAGGTGCAGGAAAGGATTACTCCCAGATAAATGACGCCGACATCAATAACGCAGCTCTTGCCGTTGACAACATCGATATGGCAAACGGCAAGAAAATTCCACTCTGGGCTTTCGGCTGCCTATATTGACTGCGTCACGACAAGAGAAGGCAGCCTTCCTGACGATGTCCGCCCTCGCCCCGGAGCCTCGTCAGGTAGAGTTCCACGCCGACTGCCTGTTCGTCTATTTCATCAGCGAGTCCAGCATCGGTGACATCTACTTCATCGGACAGTTCACCGGCAGCGAGATCTAAGCTTATTTCAGGCTCAATAGGAGCCAGCAAAAACAAATTGCGACTTCCGCTCCTGCATAAAGGCCATCGACTACTTCATCAGGCACTATAAGGAAGTCTTTGAGGAAGACTGACAAAATGGGATTCATTCATAGTCTTGCACATTTTTTGCAATTCGTTGGAAATAAATTGCTACATTGGCAAACGGGCCTGCATCCCTTATGCAGAAATAGTTAAAAAGGAGAACCGAATTATGGCAAAGCCTATCAAAGAAACCCCCGTCCTTTATGACGAGGATGCCTACCGCTTCGAAATGGCGGCTCAGAATGTCGTTCCCCTTTCTGAAGGGAAACGGGAAGAGATCTTCCGCAACTACGAAGAAGTTCGTAGCTGGTGTGCTGCTGATGTACTATGAACCTTAGACTGAGAAAATTCCGTCCAGGAGTTGATACCACAAAGCCGTTCGACTGCTCCGATGCAGATTTGAACGGTTTTTTGGTTGAGACCTCCACTGGAACGCCCAACGCAACCTTTTTTGCCAAAGAACTCCTGGCTGTCACCTATGTCTTGGAAGACACGGATACCGGAAAGATAGCCGCTTATTTCAGCCTGCTCAACGACAAGGTGGACAGGGAATTTGCCGATCCTAAAATCTGGAACAACCTATCCCGCAAGATTCCCAATGCCAAGCGCAGATCTTCCTATCCGGCACTGAAGATTGGCCGTCTCGCTGTCAGTGATGATATGAAGGGCCAGGACATCGGGACAAAAATCATCAACTACATCCAGACCCGCTGTATATCGAATCCTTCTACCGGCTGCCGCTTCATTACCGTCGATGCCTATCTTTCCGCAGTAGGATTCCATCAGAAGTGCGACTTCAAGTTTCTCGTCCAGCCCGAGCAGGACGACGAGACAGTCCTGATGTTCTTTGACCTTAAGAGTTTGCCGAGGTAGCAATTGGCTCACATAGGGCTCAAATTACGATGGTAATCACGAGTGCGCAATCCGGCTATCACATCGTAAGTAACTCAAATTCCGAACAATAAATTTCTTTTGCCGATAATTCCAAAGGGCTCACAAAGGGCTCACGCCAGCATGGCTTTGAATTATTAAACACGCGGACTTGCTTTGAAAGAAATCCTCATATACATCGGACTTGCCGCTTTAGCTGCTCTCGTTCTCTATCTGATAGTCAAGTCTATCATAGAGAGCATCAAACGTGAACAATTCCGAAAGAAAAACCGTGAGACTCAGTTCTCGGGTAGCGCTGTAAAAGAGGAGAAAGGATTCTGGGCATCACTGTTTACGCCCAAATATAGTAGTCGTGCAGAAGCCATTGGCGATTATGGTGAGAAGAGGGTTTCCTCATTCTTGGCGGATTTGGACTGCGATGATTACCGGGTTTACAATGACCTTTTGATTCGCAACGGTAATTACACCACACAAGTTGACCATATTGTTATCTCTCGCTACGGCGTTTTTGTGTTGGAGACCATGTCCACGGGAAGGTTTATGGCGGCGGTAATGCTGAATTCTGGAAGCAGTATCTGCCAGACACCGGCTACAAGCGCTACGGCTTTACCCAGGAGCATCAGCTGAGAAATCCGATATGGCAGAATGACGGGCACATCAAGACGCTAAGGAAGCTCGTGTTTAGTGACGATGTCCCCGTCTATGGGATTGTCGTTTTCCCAAGCGATACGGAGATAAATGTCACTGCGCAGCACCCGGTCTTGAATATGTACAATGTGGTGCCATACATCAAGCAATACCGGGATGCCGTTCTGTCATCAGATCAAATGGACTTTTATCGCAGGCGTCTTCTTGAGGTGATCTCCACCTCGGAGTCTGACCGCAAAGAGCACCTTGGTAATGTTTATCGCAACAAAGAACGCAGGGACTCAGCAGTGGCCAGCGGAAAGTGTCCTCGATGCGGCGGAAATCTGGTCCTTCGGAATGGGAAATACGTGCAGTTCTACGGCTGCTCCAATTATCCCAGGTGCAACTATATTCTCAACAAATAGAGTTCGCTATCAGTGCGTTACTTCGTTTCTTCGATTCCTTCGAAGATTTCTTCTAGCTTATTACCCAGGCCCTCAAAGGCCTTTTCCAGTTCTTCGCTATTGAAAATCCCTTCCAGGGTCTTTCCCAATTCCTCTGAGTTTTCACCAAGTCCATCAACCAGCCCCTCCAGATATGAAGGAAGAATGGCTTCTAATTCTTTGAGATAGGCGGCAGACTGCTCAACTCCATTCTTGATAAGAAGTGAGTGATAACGCCCCATCGCCCTCGCTGTCATTTGCTTCTCAGCATCAGTGTACTCCTTTCCGGAGTTACTGTATTCCTCAACTAATCTCTCATACTGGAGCATTGATTTCTGCCAATCCTCAGCATCGTAATCGCTGCTATTAAGCTCAGCATTGTCAACAAAAGAATCAAGCTTTTGAGGAATATTGGAACTGGAACACGCGACTATAAAAGCCGATGTCAGGACGATGATAATGCATCGAATAAATCTCATAATCAATTCTTTTTATTCCGTACAACAAGGTAAATCAGATACCCAGCCACAATCACATCGACAATGTTCCAGAGAACCCTTCCAAGGGCAATCTTGGCAAATGGCTGAAAGAGAATGGCGAGGACGATGAACAAGATCATCCTGTCCACGTAACCGTTCTTGTATTCGCAGTATGCCAGATATGTAAAGATGGCCATTGCTGCGAACCGGACAAACTGGTAGAAGCCATACGGCATCGGAAAGAGGCACAGAATAAGCGCTATCGCCAATCCTATGTACAAGCCTGTCTGCAGCTTCTTACGGTCGCTCTTATTCATCGTATATTCCAGAATTTCAAGTCCACTTCATTCTCGACTATTTCTTCGATAGAATCATCCAGCGACGGGAAGAAATCAAGCCCAGATATTGTTTCCAATTCATTGATGCTCAAATAACTTTCTGGAAGTCTTTGCGTAGTAGGATTGTTGAACATCACGAATGCGATACCGTGATATGACTCATCTTTGTAAACCAGGAGCGCCTTGAAGAAAGCATCAGGAACGGTAATCTGGTGAGTGCCTATCTTGCCAGCCTGGTTTTGACCCACAATCGGACCGGTAACGACAAAAACACTTCCAAACTGCCGAGTCCAAGTCCTAACTTTATTCTCCAGGACGTTCCAACTGCCGTTGTTCAGTTTCTCATCCTGCGGGCAGCAATTAGTGTAAAAGAATGTGTCCCACATTGCCCCGTCATCCCATTTGAAATCTCCAGCAGGAGCCATATGACCACGAGACCATCCTGAACCACGATAGTCGTAATTGTCAGCCTGAACGACCTTTACTTTATCATCCGGCCGGAAGTTCTTACCACTGCGACCAATTGTGCCGTTTGCCTCATCAGCAGTCAGTTCATAAGCAACCCAAGACGGGATACGCGCTGATTCATTGTATGAGACAGTATAGCCATTGTATTCGATGATGCAATCCTTGTCAGAATAAGACGGCAACTCCAACCGAACCTCATTTCCGGCGTCCGGATAGCTGATGCAACCCACAAGAGTCTGGAGGATGCAAATGAAAATGAAACCTATGCTTAACATCCTGTGCATCACCTGCTGACAACGGACTTCTGTGTGTCATCCATTCGTATATTGCCGATGACCGGCACAATATGAATCAGGAAGCGCTGGTTGAATTCCTCCCGTGTTGTGTCCCTCGGAACCCCACCTTCGCCGCTACCGCTTATGACCAGTTCACACTTAGGCATTGCCGAGAAATCAATCTCGTTCTTTTTCCAGAATCGATGAAGTTCAAGAGCACGCTGATAGCTCAGAACATCGTTGTTAAAGTATGGATTTACATAATACCCATCCGCGGATGCCTGCCCCTCAATAACAACCAAATACTTGATGTCCTGCTTTTTATCGTGCATATTCTGGAGATTCTGTACAGTTCTCTTAATCTCCTGGCCAGCAGCAATAATGCGTTTGCGAAGAGTATCTGCCTCAGCTCGGTTCGTACGGTCAGCCATCAGTTTGTAAAGGTCGAATTCACCCTTCTGATAGGTCACCTGAATCTTGAAGATGTGCTTCACATAAGTTGAGTCATACGCAAAGTAGGTGGAATCAATATTCTCTACAGTTTGGTAGATTTTCTTGATTTCTTCGTACTTATCTGCGATTTTCCTCAACTCGGCCTCCTTCACGCGGAAACGGCTATACGACACGGCAAACAACACCACCATGATAGCAAACAAGGTGGTGACGATGTCCACGTAGCTGGGCCAGAAGGATTCTTTGTTGCCTTTCTTTCGCATCTTCTAACCTACTTACGTCTGAATGGCCAGATGCCGCGTTTTCTGCGTTTTTCTTCACCTCCGGAATTGTTGCCAGAGGAAGAAGCAGCACGCTGGACGACAATCGGTCGACGAGCCAAATCTTCAATCTTAGCGTTGCCTTCCCGAACGGCCTTGGAAACATCTGCAAGGGCTGTCTTGTCAGCAAGGGCTGTCTTGATTTCACCAAGGCCACTTTCAAGAGCCTGGAGACGATCAAGGTTAGACAATTTCCTGTTGGCGTCCTCGACATCCAGCGTCTTATTAAGGGCAGTAATGAACTCTTCCAACTTCTGCTCAACTCCACTCTTGCATTCTCTGACGATAGTATCATAGGCGGTTTTGAAGTCCTGCATAGCCTTCTCAATATCGTCTCTGTTCTGGGAAACGGCACGGCGGAATGCGTCGGAAAGATCATTGACAGCTTTCGTCTGCTCTTTGTAAATCTTGTCAAGTTCTTCGACCTGAGTATCCTGATACCGGTAAACCAGGCTGTGCTTCGTCTTGAGGGCGCTCAGTTGCGCCTCTATTGCGTTAATTTGCGTATTGCCAAGGAGCTGTGTCTGTGCTATGTTAACGCCAAGGGCATTGATGCTCTGCTCAAATGTAGTAACGCGATCGAGAATGGAGTTGACCTGCTGCAAAAGTCTTGTAGGAATCTCCAGAGACTTGTTATAAGTTTCTTGCTTGTCAGCAAGCGTATTGGTGGAGGCGATGATTCTTTCCTTGGCCTCTTCCAGTTTCTGGATGGATGTGGTCACAGAATCAAAACTGTTGGCGGCTGTAACGAATTTGTCAAGAGTAGTGACCATATCTCTCTGACGTAGGGTTGTTAAGAGTTGATCCTGCTTCTGGATGTTCTCGTTGATGAGCGTCATATTGCTGCCCATCTCGGCAACAGCCTTGGTAAGAACTTCAGCATTCTCGGCAAACGTCCCCTTGAACATATCTGTACAGTCACGGAAAGCAGCTTTGAATTCTTCTATGACAGCACGGAATGACGGCTCAAAGTTGCCGATAGTACTTCTCAGTCTATTGAGCGAGGAAGATACATTCGTTCCCAAGGTCGGGATTACCGACATCTGTAGGAATTCAAAGAATTCATCCTTCTGAGTATCAACCTTCTTCTGTACATTGCTCGCGTGGATATTGCTGATGGTCATCAAGACAAGACCTACCAACGACGTCACCATTGAAACGATGATGCCGCCAATTAGTTCCTTGACCATTTGGTCCGTTATACCACCGTCACCTTGGCCCAAGCCTGCATTGAAGCATTTCAATCCGATGTAAACGCCGAAGAAAGTTCCCATAAGACCAAGGTATGTTGGGAAAGAAATCTTGGACGTTGCAAATTCATATAGGGAGTCAATGCGGCGTTCCGTTTTATCCTTGATGACAGCATATTCTACTGCACCGTTTGTCTTCGTGATATAGTCATTAATCTCCTTGACCAGTTCCTGGGCATTCTTGGAATCTTCTGGCTCGGCAATCAAAGTCAAATGCTCCTCATCGCCATAAGTTTCCCATTTCTTGGATGGGAAAAAGTGACTTAATTCATTCAGCTTTAACTGAGTACTGAAGAAGAACCAAAGCTGGATTGCTGCAAAAGCAGCGACACTAACCCAGGGATATGTGTCGAGAAACTGGAAAAAATTCATGTTTTATCGCTTATAAATGCCTGTCAGTTTCAAGATGGCCTCTACAACCGGCAGGAAGAACAGAGTATCGTTAAACGGCTCCTGGAGCATGTATTTGTCCAGAATCTCGGTCTGGAACTTGGAAACCAGCGCATCCTTGACAACAGAGTCCACGACCTCCTTCATCTTGGCAGAATCAACCTGCTCGATGACGGACTGCTGGATGAGAGCATCCAAAACTTCCTTGTAGATTCTGTTCATCGCAGCGATTTCAAGTCCGAGCTTGTCTTTCATACCAGACGTGTAAGCCGCATTGACGGCCTCAACATCTTTGTACTCATTGTTGTTTCCATCGCCAAGGTAAACGACGGGCTTCGGCTCAACAGCTCCGATACGATGATAAAGACCGCCGTAGCAGGTGCTTTCCTTGCGCTCGTCCGGGAGAACCAGTTCTATGTCGGAAATGGCCTTGTCGTAAACCTTCGAAACGACCAGTTCCGTAATCTGCTTCAGGAACGCTACGGTATCAGTGATATAGTTGTCAATGTACTTACTACCGTTTCCGCTGAATATGATGGTTCTCGGGTAAGGAAGCTCGTTCGCCTTGAACATGGATGCCATGTAATACACGAGAGCGGTGTAGTGATAGACGAAGGTTGAGATATGGTCTTTCCTCAGTCTCTTGGAAATCTCGGTCTCCCTATCGTTGCTTATCCAGAGGTTGATGATATCACGTGTCGAAGTATTGTTCGACTTGAGCATCGCCTCATACAGTTCCTTCAGTTCAGGAGTCTCAAAGTTAATCTTGTCCTTGTAGTGGTTGAAGATGCCGTTGTCCCTTGCGTTAACGAACTGGTTATAACCGTTCTCCCAGAGCACATCGCAACCGAAGTGGACGGAATTGGCAATCTTGGCTTCTCCCTTTGCGTAGTACACAATATCGGTCGAGCCGCCACCGATGTCCATCACGGCCACGGATTCCACATTCTGGAAAGCGGCCTTAGTGGCGAAGTAGTAGTACGGTGCCTCGGATTCGGTATAGCACTTCAACTGCTGCTCGGCAGAATCAAGATTCAGAATATTGGAAGCCTCTTCCTTCCAGATCTTCTCAAAGCTCCTACGAATGCTCTCTTTGAAGCTGAGCGGACGGAACCAGATGACCTCAGTGCCAGAGATAACACCGTTTTCCTGCAGGATGTCAGCCTTTATGAGGAGGAGGATTTCACGGATGAAGACACGGAGATTCTTCTCATCCTCAGCCCACTTAATGTTGGTGATGACAGTCTGGTTGCCGGCACCACGGAACTTCTCATAGAAGAAGGCGATATTGCTGTTGTCGAACAGCACGGGTTTCCTGGTATCGTCACCGGTGACGCACAGGGCTGTGCGGATTGGGAACCGATAGGTCTTGTCGTCGATAAGCGCGGGAACAAATTCGGTCTTCACAAGAGTCTTGAAGGCCTCTGGAATCTTTCCCTCGATTCTGGAAATCAGACCCTTCTGGACGGATTCCTCTTTTGCGTGGAGATAGTTGACAATCTGCTGGTCCATCTTCAGTTGCTGAGGCTCAGTCATCCGGCCGCTCTCCCTACGAGAGATATACGTGTTCGACGTACCAAGGTCGATAGCGTATGAGAATGTCTTCTCGGACGGTTCTGATTTGTCCCATTTTGGAATGATGGCGAAGGGATAAGCCTTTCCTTCCAGGTATAGTTCAGCGCAAATGGCGTCGAAAGGAGTATTGAACACCTCGTAATACTTGGTGCCACAGTCGTTGTCGCTATCCTGCTGGGAGCGGATGAACGGCGCTTTTACGCCATTTTCATACGTGTTATCAGTTGCTTCTTCAACATGTATATACTTTCCTGCCTTGTCGGTTGCATAGAAGTCCAAGGCAAGATTGGCAACAGAAAATGTCTTGTTCTCGTTCTGGTCCGTAGCGGCCACAAGAATCTTGAAGTAGTTGTTCTCCTCTGCTTTGTACGAAAGCACATTCGGGAAGAGAGCAATGTCAAAATTGATTTTGGCAAGGGACAGATCGAGAACGGTGCCTTTACCAGCAGTCGGGTTCTTATCAGTCGTATAGTAGCGCTCGTGCCTCTTTCCATTGCACACCAGCGTTACGTTGACATCACCGTAGGATTTCTTGGTGCCGGTTATCTTGAGGTCACCGGCTTTAAGATGCTCAAGGCCTTCTTTGGTCAACGGGAGGAGATAGTCATAATCCCTGTCTGCGCTGTCGGGCGTGAAGATGAGCGTCACGAACTTATCGGAATCAATCTTATAAGGCAGACGGATGATTGCATCTGTTAGATAGTTGATGACATCGGTGGCCTTGCTGCAGTAGATGGGAATACCGTTCACCTCCAGCGGAGAATTGTCCACGGAATAAACCGGCTCCAAGTCATCATCAGACCAGCGGTTTGTAATCTGCCGGTCTGCTGAAAAGGCCTGAATATAGTTCCTCAACTCGGTGAAACGGGCATCAATAGTGGCGCCGCCAGAGAAGAGCTTGTTGTACATATAATTCTTGAAGTCCTCGCTTCTATTCTCAAAGAGAAGAATATCCTTGAAATACTTGCCGCCCTCTTTTCTGGTAAGAGGAGTGATATTAAGCGCCTGATAGATTTCGCCGATGAAATCTTCTTCTTTCCGTCCTGCACGGGTCACGGTCTTAAGGTCGAGATCCGGAGGCGTGATGAAGCCGGTCATCGGAGAACTTGTTGCCAACAGGCATTCTTTGCCCTTGTCTTCCAGAATGATGAAGAACAATTTCTTGGAAGCCTCTCCGAGATCTTCCTTGAAATAACTTTCAACGACATTGCCCAGGATGGGGACGTCATTCTTGAGAACCTTCATCTGGTCAGCGTAGTTCCACTCCTTAATTACGATACGGCGGTCCTGGCTCTTCCAGCGATTCTCGTGATATTTCAGATTATAAAGCAGTTCGAATACGTCTAGCGTATTGGACACCAGATGCTCGTAAGCCTTACCGGCAGGTTTGTTCTCGGGGTCAAGTTTATCCTCCAGCACACGGCGGAAAGCCTCCTTGAATACGAAGAAACGGGCGAAAGGAGTAGGCAGCGCATTCAGGGCGCCGCAGTTGTCGGTGCGCTGCTCGCCGATTTTACCCAAATCTGCAGCAGTGATGTGTCCCTGCTCAGCCGACCACTCAAAATTGTTGGTGATGCCTCTCTGTATGATATTGATATCTATGCTACTCATAATTCAACTACAGATTTTTGGTGTAAACATTGATGGCGCTATAGGCAAACTCCAAGAAATAACGGAAGATGTTGTCGTGCTTTTCTCCGTTGCCCTTGTTGCTGGCCTTAATCATTTCAAGGAGGTAGTAGGATTCATCCTTGCCTTTTAGGGAGTTGCCCTTTACCCAGGCGGTAAGTTCCTTGCCCGGACCGACAAGGTTGAGAGGGGTAAATCCACGAGCATTCTCGGACAACTCCTTATACCACTGATAGAAACCCTTCGTGAACTGATCGAGTGCAACGAAAGCGTGGTCCCTGTAGAAGTCCTTGTTCATCTTGCGGTCCTTCTTTAGCGGGAACTGCGATTCCTCGGGAAGAATCTTCACGAGAAGGTCAAGCAGCATCATATCAGCCACGTTCTTGACGATTCCCTTGTAGCCGGTGCCCAGGGAGGCAAGGTCCAGAGCGACCTTGTCATCGTAGATAGCACGTGTAAGCGCCTGAGGTGCATCGGGCTTTGGTTTGGCAAGGAAGTCGAACAAAGCGGTGGCAGCTACCAGCTCGACGAAATGAGCCAGGTCTTTCTGCTCCTTTTCATTATTCTTGTAATTGGCACGTAGGGTTTGCTCTCCGACGTAATAGAGATAATCCGACTTGACGGTATTCTCATAATAGCTGAGGGCGGACTTGGACTTTGTGAAGAAGCTGGAAGAATCAATGTCACTTCCGGAGGCCGTCGGATCTTCCAGAGAGAAATAAGGAAGCACCGTCACGGCACCCATGATTGCCCGCTGGACATTCGGGAAACCTTCCGCATCGCGAATCTTCTTCTCGATGAGCGGATAACCGGAAGCGCCGGTGCCGCCGAAGATGGAGCTGATGATGAAGACACGGTCTCCATTCTCGCAGTGGCGGGTGAATGCGCTGTACCAGTCAGCACCGTTAACCATCTCGTTCAGGACTACGGTTCCGATATTCGGGTTGCCCTTGAAGCCTACGGAGAGGCTATTTGTAAGATTCTCCTTTGAGAATAGCGTCTGAACGAAGAAATTGTTCACGTCATCATTGCTGAGATTGCCGATATTCATATATTCTCCGAATGTGCGGCGTTCCGCCATGCTGGCGCTGGTATTATTCTGCTCATCATCGATCTCTGCGAGGCGGAGGAATTCCGTGTTGAAGAATCCCTCAAGCGGGTTCATCTGCTGCCCCTCGCTCTTTGTCGCATACTTGTAGATGCTGATATAGTCGTTGATAAGATTCTCAACCTTGGTCTTCTCTTCCAGGTCAATATGAGGGTCGATGATAATAGGGACGATGGAATAGCCATTCGTCTTTACGCCAGATGCAGCGAGCATCGTGATGGCTTTCATTACCCGGAGGCCAGTTCCGCCAATGCAGAAAACGAAAACTTTATTTGCCATAACTACTTGCCGATTTTAAGGAACCTGTATGCATTAGTCTTCAGGAAAGGCATATTGCAGACCAGAAGAGCAGCAATGAAATAAATTCCGATGCCGTAGAGGACGTTGACACCGCTGACTCTGAGAATCAGGCCGTATCTTGCCGCAAGAGGAGATTTGACCATAATCAGTCCTATCACCAACGTAACAACGAAGGTGACAAGGGTCGTGATACCCATCCAGATAAGCCAGTGCTTCACTTTGTAGTGACGACGAGGCTTGTTGTTATAAGGCCCGTAGTAGATGATGGCGAAGACCAGTGCAATAACTACGAATGAAACGATAAACCAAACAGTACAAGAATCAAGCTTGCTCCACAATGCTCGAGCTTGATTGTACAGCGTGTCGTTGTTTTTGAAGTGGTTGAGGAAATCCGTCTGCTTGGGAAGCCCCCATCCGTAAATGTCAACAATCTTCATATGTTAGTTGCTTTTTGAAATCAAGATTCGATTAGGCTCCTGGTTCCAGTGGTTCTGGACGGCCTGGAATATGCCTTGAATGAAATTTGCCAGGGAGAAGGAACCGGTTAGGTCTGCTTCAGCGGCAGCGTTCTGTATCTGCATGAAGGTATCGGTAACAGAATACTCCGGATGATCCAAGGTCCATTCGATGACATCTGCATCCATCGGCATATTCCAAAGTTTCAGTTCAACTGAAGCGACGGCAAGTCTTTCCAATTTCTTCTGATTGTGGTTGTTAATGTTGACATTGATTTTGCCAATCTCTATATCGGAGCCGTAAGCTGCCTTAACCTTAAGACACTCTCTGAGGACATCTTCATCACTTGCAATCAGCCAACGAAAGTCAGAAAGGTCAAGATTCAGCACCACTTTACAGGTATCGGAATAGGAGACATCGTAATTGTAGAAAGTCGGTTCATCATCCAACTGAATTACATTGTCAGGAACACCGAATCCATATGCTGGACGCTTGTAATCAAATCCCGTCTCGATATTGTCCAGATAATTCTCCCGGTCGGAAAGGATGGTGGTAATGCAATTGCGTATCTCGGCCACACACACATCCTTGCCGATAACAAGGTAGTAATACGGAGACTTTTCGCAAGCTACGTTACCCCTTGAATCAAGAAATTCAGAATAAGCACCTACAAGGCTATATGCCGAACCGGGATACTTGCCTACAATATTCCTAATGTCTGTTGCATACTGCTGGAGAAGAACAGGAAGGGCTCTGTTGCCGACAGGGCTATACTTCATATCAGAAATCAAGACAGCTACAGCACCATTCTCATAATCTAGCTTCGACAGGATGCTCTCCAGCATTGCGGGTACCTGGGTCTCAGCTGTAGATACAAAGCCACCTGAATTCATCCTGCTACGGAATTGGTCTCCCGTATATCTCGTTGCCTGAGTGCCGGTATTTGACAACACAGAGACACCGGGGCTACCGAAATTGGAAACAATCGCCCAAACATCAGTCTTGAATGCGGTCGCCTTATTGGCCCGGAAGAAACCATTCATACTGCCGCTGACCTCGACATAAAAGTCAAGAGAAGTCGGCATTATGGCCTGGAATGTAGCACCGAGACTGTCAAGATAGATACCGTTCTCGTCGAAGTGCGGATCATTTATGGTGTTAATCGGTGATGAGCAGGATACAAAGCACAAGGAGGCAATGGATGCCGCCAGAGATGCAATAGAGAAAAATGATTTCATTCTTTATTTCTCCTGTTCACCAGTGGCTCTTTGGTGAAATAGTCCCTTATTCGCAGAAAGCGTGAGCCACTTTAGACTCATTCTACTGATCGGCTCTGGACGGCCTCGCGTGACGAATAAGGTTCGGTTGCTCACGCTTTGCTATAGCGTGGGCGAACCCAGATATAGCCAAGCATAAGCGATTAAACATTATTCCCGTCACTACGAATTGTCCAGATTCATCAGTAAGGAACAAAGCTAAACGCTTTCCTGTATGTAAAAAGTTACCTGTGAGGATAACAAAGACAAAGATACAATTTTTCATTGAAATGCTTGTAATAAACTTGCATAGAATTGCATATAAGTCCCCACAGCTCTTGAAAAACAATATTACATTTTATAACTTTGCCTGTTACTAAATGACCAAACCAAGTAGCTATGCCACGTTTTTCTATACTTCTTCTCCTCGCTTTATCCGCCTTGGTTTCATCTTGTAGCTGCTACACAAGGCAGAATGGCAAGTCCGACCAACAAGAAGAAATTACGCGGCTGAATTCTACTATTGACTGTCTTCAGGAAAAGATTTCTGAGCTGGAGGAACAGAACTTCAACCAAGAATCTCGCATCAAAGATTTGGAAGACGACCTCGAATCCGTCATTACCTTCCTGAACAACGAGCTGGATTACTAATCCCAGCAGACTGTTGTTCCGTTCCACCAGGGGAATGGAACAGGTGGAACATTTGGAACAAACCCGGTCAACAATTTCCAGGGATAACCCGCCATATCGCTGCTCCGGGGAGACTTTTCTGTTCCACTTGTTCCGGTTGTTCCACTCAGGGGGTGGAACGGAACAGAAAATCAGCTCACGATTCTGTTGATCAATCAACGCGGTGATTTTCCCTCAATGAGTGATGATTTCCTGCGTTTTCTTCCCTTAATGAGGGAAAATTGCTATATTTGCGCGGAAGTTATACAAATTCACGTAGTTATGATTGACACACAACTTAATGAATATATGATGGAGATGCTGCGGAAAACTCCCACGGAGTTTCATCGGTACCTTTATCAGAATATTCCTTGGGAGGCGCAACTTGTCGGGATCACCGGGGCGAGAGGAATCGGAAAGTCCACGATGATAAGGCAGTATATTCTTGGAAATCAAGATAAGGGACGGTTCCTTTATGTTTCGGCTGACCATACGTATTTCGCTGACCATAGACTGTCCGATCTGGCGGACGAGTTTGTCAAGGATGGAGGAACGCATTTGTTCATTGATGAGGTTCATAAGTATAGTGATTGGTCACGGGAGCTGAAGCAGATTTATGATGTTCATTCAGATTTGCACGTGGTGTTCACTGGATCATCTATTTTGGATATCGAGGACGGTGCCGCGGATCTGAGTCGCCGCGCGCTGGTCTATCCGATGAGCGGACTTTCGTTCAGAGAGTACCTTAAACTCTTCCACAAAGTTGATTCACCGACATATTCATTGGAAGAAATTCTTGCTGGGAAGGGAGAAGTCACAGGCATTGAGCATCCGTTGCCATATTTCCGTGAATATTTGAGGAAGGGGTATTATCCTTTTTCGGGTGAGATAGGATTCGAGATGCGTCTGCAACAGGTTGTGTCGCGGACGATCGAGTCTGACATCGCCCAGCACGCCAACCTGAAGGCCTCCACCGCCCGCAAGTTGAAGAAGATGCTTGCCATCATAGCTTCGCTGGCACCATACAAGCCGAGTATGGAGAAACTGGCTGTGGAGATAGGGGTGAGCAAGAACAATGTTCCTGAATATCTGACGTATATGGAAAAGACAGGCCTTATCGGCCAGCTGCGGGATGACACCGGAGGGCTCCGTGGTTTGGGAAAGGTAGAGAAAGTTTACATCGACAACCCTAACTTGATGTATGCGTTGTCGGGAAGTTCTGTTGACATCGGTAATGTCCGGGAGACCTTTTTCTATAATCAGATAAAGGCCCGTAACGATGTCATCTCATCCAAGGACTCGGATTTTGTGATTGGCAAGAACACTTTTGAGATAGGTGGCCGCAAAAAAGGACGGAAGCAGATAGAAGGAATAGCTGGCGGCATAATTGTGAAAGACGACATTGAATATGCCCACGGCAATGTCATTCCGCTTTGGCACTTTGGGCTTAACTATTAGGCTAACGTTGTATTTTATCCAAAACTATTCGTATAGTGGATAAATAAGGCTTTTTTTATCCACTACAGAGCGTTTGGAGAGTGTGTAGACCTTGTGTGGAAACCCATTGATTGCTATCTTTGTAATAACAAACATTAAAGTTATGGCAAAGGGTTTCGGGAACACGTGGTGGGGGAGCAGGTGGCTGCTTTCGCTGACGCATATCGACTATGAGAACCGGATTCCGCGCGGAGCGACGTACGCACGGGCGGGGGCGGTGCGGGAGATCAAGGTCAAGGGGAATGTCATCAGCGCGAAGGTGGAAGGGAGACGACCACGGCCATATTCAGTGACCATTATTGTCCCGCCGTTCTTCCCGGAGGATGTCGAGAGGCTTATCCAGGGGATTATGGAGAGGCCGGACATCGTCTCGAAACTGCTTAAGCATGAGCTGGATCCGGCGGTTATGGACATCGCTTCGGAGTGCGGGCTCAAGATATTCCCTGAAAAATGGACTGACTTCAAGATGCAATGCAGCTGCCCAGACTGGGCGGTGCCGTGCAAGCATCTGGCGGCGGTTATCTATATGATGAGCCGGGAGATCGACAACAATCCTTTTCTGGTGTTTACGATTCACAATGTGGATCTGCTGGAGGAACTGAAGAAACGTGGGGTGACGGTGGACGAGGCGGCCAAGACGGCGGCTGTGCCGTCAGTCAAAGATGTTGTCGAGTTCCGGAAACCGGCCAAGGAGGTGGGCAAGGAAGCTCCTGAGTTCCATAGGGTTAACTTCTCTCGGTTGTCGGACAGGCTGGATGTCCTTCTGATGCTGCTTCCACCGAATCCTGCATTCGATCTGAACGGTGACTTCAAGGAGCGATATTCCTCGCAGATGCGGAAAATCAGCGGCAATGCGGTCAAATTCTTTGAAGGCAAACTCCCGGCCGAGAGGCTTTTCCCGCCTCAGGCGCTTTCCAAGGAATATAATGAATATGCCCTTTCCGGAGATTCGGCCGTGTCGCTGGAAGCGGATCTGCTGTTGGATTGGAATATGTTATATTCACCTGACGGCAAGGAGTTTACCAAGGCGGATGAGAACGCTGTCCTGCGAGAGATAGCCGGAATCAATCCGGATTTCATTCCGGACTATTCCCCGAGCGTGACCGCTGTACATCAAGGATTTCTGGCGTCGATGCACTTGATGGCGAACGGAGACATCGCCCCGCAGATTGTCCGGCTGGCGGACGGGAACTGTGCCGTCAGATGGATTCCCTGCACTGTGGATCCGGAGGTGACATCGCTGCTGGAGTCTTTGGAGGCCATCATCCCGGACACGATGATCCGGTTCAAGGTCGGGAAGTCAGGAAAGTACGTGAAGAACAAGGCCGGGACACTGCTCTCTTACCTTTTGGGTAAACTTGTGCCGGAACTCAGTCTGGCATCGCACAGGCCGCTTACCGGGATATTCTTTGATGGTGAACGTTATGCCTTTGACCAGCCTGGCGAACGGGAGATTCCCGGCAGCATCGCCGCCTGGCTGTCGTCATATTCAATACGCCAGTCCCGTTTCGTGCCGGTGCTGACGGTTGATGAGAATGTGGACGGGATGTTCTATGTCAACCTCGGGGTCGAGGATGTCGAGGCTCCGGAGAAGTGGATCACCGCTTTGTCGGATGTCCTTGCCAAAGAAGGGTTCGCATCGTCCCGGCTTCCGATTCTGAAAGCGTTCACTGATCTTTCTGTGATTATCCCGGAGGTGGGACGCTATATCGCGCGGAAGGCGGCGAGGGCGCTAAGATATTCATTGGACGAGTTCGTACCGCTTCTGATGAGGATTATTCCCGCTATCAAACTATTGGGAGTCAAAGTATTCCTTCCAAAATCGCTTGAGAATCTGATAAGGCCGAAACCGACTCTGAAGCTGAAGAAGAAAACCGGCGGTTCACCGTCCTGCTTCAGGCTTTCGGATCTGTTCGAGTTCGAGTGGGAAGTGGCTTTGGGTGACGAGGTGGTCTCGGCGGAGGATTTTCACAGGCTTCTTGGGCAGGCGGGCAAACTGTTGAAATTCAAAGGACAGTACATCTACACCTCTCCGGAGGATCTGGAGAAAGTCAACAAGGCTATCGCCGGAGTCGGCAATGTCAGCCCGGGCGAGATGCTTCAGGCCGCGATTCTCGGTGAATATGATTCCGCTCCGATTGTCCTTTCCGATGAGGCGAAGGAACTGATTGAGGAGTTTACCAACGAAGAGGAAATTCCTGTCCCTGACGGTGTTAAGGCTGAACTGCGTCCGTATCAGAAACGGGGATATTCCTGGCTCTACAGGAATATGCGGGTCGGCTTCGGATCCATTCTGGCGGATGATATGGGGCTAGGCAAGACGCTCCAGATCATCACTCTGCTGCAGAAGATGAAGGATGAGGGTGTATTGAGGGAGAAGCCGGCGCTTGTGGTCGTGCCGACAGGACTCCTTTCCAACTGGCAGGCGGAGGTCTCCCGGTTCGCTCCAGGCCTGACCTCGTTCATCTATCACGGCACTGGTCGGCAAGGGCCTGAAAGCCGTGTGGACATCCTGCTCACGACCTACGGCGTGCTCCGTTCTGACCAGAAGATCTTCGCGAAAGTCAAGTGGAGCGTGATGGTGATCGATGAGGCGCAGAACATCAAGAACCCCACCGCCATCCAGAGCAAGGCTGTCCGCTCCATCACCGCCGACACGAAGATCGCGCTCAGCGGCACCCCGGTCGAGAACCGCCTGACCGAGTTCTGGAGCATAATGGACTATGCCAACAGCGGTTACCTCGGTAACCTCAAATCTTTCAAGAGTGAATATGCCAACCCGATCCAGTTGTACAACGATGAGGAGTGCGCCGCGAGGTTCCGAAAGGTGACGGCTCCGTTTATGATGCGGAGGATGAAGACCGACATGACTGTCATCAGCGACCTTCCGGACAAGGTCGAGATCAATGAATATTCAGCCCTTTCTCCGGAGCAGGCGGCCTTGTACCACAAGACGTTGGATGCGGCGATGGCTGAGATCGAAGGCAAGGACACTTCCGACAGCGCCGCGCTTTTCGAAAGGCAAGGCCTTATCCTTCAGATGATTCTGGCGTTGAAGCAGATATGCAACCATCCGGCGCAGTACCTGAAGAACGGGAATATGTCTCCGTCGCTTTCCGGCAAGGTGGAGATGCTTCTTGACCGGCTGGACGGGATCGTGGACGCCGGCGAGAAGGTGCTGGTGTTCACGCAGTTCAAGGAGATGGGCGAGATGCTCGTGAAGTTTGTCGGTGACAGGATGGGCAAGGCTCCGATGTTCTATCACGGAGGCTGCTCGGTCAAGCAGCGCAACGAGATGGTGTCCCGTTTCCAGAACGGCAGGGAGGACAAGATATTCATTCTTTCCTTGAAGGCCGCCGGAACCGGTCTTAACCTGACGGCGGCCTCGCACGTGATCCATTTTGATCTTTGGTGGAACCCTGCCGTCGAGGCTCAAGCCACCGACCGTGCCTACCGTATCGGTCAGAACAAAAACGTGATGGTTCACCGTTTCATTACCAAGGACACATTCGAGGAGAAGATCGACGCGATGATCCAGCGCAAGAAACACCTTGCCGAGATGACCGTCTCCACCGGCGAAAGCTGGATCGGCAAGCTCAGCAACAAGGAGCTCCACGACATCTTCGGGTAGGACCTTATAGCTTGATGATCATTCCGGAGGTGGCGTCCAGCTTGAGGGTGGTGCCTTTGGCGGTTCGTTTGCAGGTGGCCTTGCCGGTGGTCAGGAGAGGGGAGACGAGGCCTTTCACGGATTTGAGGGCGGAAAGGTACGGGTCGATCTCGCCGTCAAGGACGAGGGTCTTGCGCTCGGAGGTCGGGTTGAGGACGATCAGGAAGGTCTCCGTGCCGTTGCTGCGGAGATAGACCATCGGGTAAGGCTGTTCCTCATTGAAAATCGGGATGAAACGGCTGTCGGCCCAGAGAGCTTTGCTGTTTTTCCTGAGTGAGATCAGGGATCTGGTCCAGTTCAGGATGGATTCAGGATCATTCTCCTGAGACTCCACGGTCGGGTTTCCTTTGGCGATCGGCTTGGCTTTCCCGGAGGCCAGTTCCTTTTTCCACTCGGTGTACTGAGGAAGTGAGGATGTCGGAGTCCAGTCCGTGCAGACAGGAAGGTAAAGTTTGTCCGGAGTGCAGTCGCTGAATCCTGCGGTCTCGTCCGCTGTCCACTGCATCGGGGTGCGGGCACCGGCGCGCTCCTTGCCGTTGTGGTTCGCCCCTTCCACATTCGGCATATCCACAAGCGAGCGCATTCCGATCTCGTCACCGTAATAAAGGATCGGAAGCGGCATCGTCATAACCCACGCCATCATCACCTTGAGCTGCTCGGGAGTGTTGCGGGCACCTGTGTTGATCCTGAGGTGGTCGTGGTTGCCGGTGATGCTGGCGAAATAGCCCATTGTGCGTGTGCTCTCGACGCAATCGGTGAAGTAGTCGTAATATTCCTTGAGCATCTGCGCCGGCGTGGTCTTGGAGTCAACCTTGTTCTCCGGCCAAGCGTTGCCGTAGAGGTCCTTGACGGACGGCTGGCCGCCATTCAAAGAGAAGTAGCTTCCGCCATCAGCCTGATGCTTTCTGTCGAAGTACATCCTGCGGTTGTGCGCCCTCGTGTTGTTGAGGTCCATATCCACGTTGTAGCCGGCCGCGAGGCAATATTTCGGAGAACCCCATTCCGCCATAAGGACGTGGTCAGGGAAGTTCTTGTCGGACCACTCACGGATCTCTCTCCAGAGATTGAGGATCTCCTTCTTGTCCTTGTCGTTCTTCACGAGGCTGCTGGCCATATCCACGCGGAATCCGTCCACGCCCTTGCCGTACCAGAAGGCGAGTATGTCCTTGAGTTCCTGGCGCACGGCCTTCGGTCCCGGCTCGTTCACGCCCTGCTCCCACGGATGGTTTGGATCCGGGTTGGCGTAACCGTAGTTGAGGGACGGCTGGCAGGCGTAGAAATTCTTCATATAGTATTTATCACGGGAATATTCACTCTTCATCCATTTGCCGATGGTGCTCTGCATGTAGTCAGGACTTTTCAGCATCGCCTCAAGGTCTTTCTCGGCCTTCGCGTCCGGAAGACGGTCGGACCAGATGTAGTAGTCGGAGTACTGGAGGTTGCTGTCCTGCGCGCTCTGGAGGAACCACGGATGCTTGTCGGAAGTGTGTCCGGCCACAAGGTCGAGCATCACCTTTATTCCTTTGTCGTGGGCTTTCCGGATGAGCTCGACGAGGTCGTTATTGGTCCCGAAGCGTGGGTCAACACGGTAGAAATCAATCACATCGTAGCCTCCGTCAATCCAACCGGAGACGAAAAGCGGATTGAACCAGATGGCCGAGACACCAAGGCTCTCGATGTAATCCAGTTTGGAAATCACACCCTGGATGTCACCGATTCCGTTCCCGTCGGAGTCTTTGTAGGAGGACGGGTACACTTGGTAGATAACTCCGTTGCGGAGCCAGTCCGGCCCTACTTTCCAAGTCTGTTTGAAACTGCCCGGCGCCGGCTGAGCTGACACGAACGCGCTGACCAGCAGAGCGATGGACAAAAGAAAATTCTTTTTCATGTCTAAATTTGAATATGTCGGTTCTAATATTTCATGAATGTTTTGAGTCGCTCGGGGACGGGATTGACCGCTCCGCTTTGGGTGCAGACAAAGGCGGCCACACCGACGGCGAGGTGATGAGCCTCCCTGATGGTCGCCCCGTTCAGCCTTGCCATCACGTAAGTCGCTGTGAAAGAGTCTCCGGCGCCGACCGTGTCAGCAACCTTGACTTTAGGGGTAGGCAGATGTGAGAGCAGACCTTCCGCTCCGTACACCTCACTGCACTCCGAGCCTTGAGTGAATATGACCGTGTTCAGGGAAAACCTGTGAATCAGCTTGGCGACTCGTTCCTCGGCACCGCCTTCAATCGAGAACATTCCTGCCACAATAGGCAGTTCGTCCTCATTGAGTTTCAGGAGGTCGGCGGATTTCAGGGATTCCTCGACCAGTTCCCGGGTGAAATAATTCTGCCTGAGGTTTATGTCATACACCTTCAGGCAGGAGGCCGGGGCGGAAGCAACCATATTCATTATGCTCTTCCGCGAACAAGGGGTTCTTTGGGACAAAGTGCCCCAGCAGACGACATCGGCGTCACGGAACAGGTCCAGTGTTCTGTCATCGCAGGTCATCGCATCCCAAGCAACGCCCTCAACAATCTCGTACTGAGGAACTCCGGCATCATCCATGGTGACCAGCACCCTGCTTGTGGGCTTGTCGTTTCTCTGAATATAACCGAGATTCAGCGCGGTGGCTTTCAATGCCTCCAAAGTCTCGTCACCGAGGGCATCGTTTCCTATGGCTGTCACGGGATATGCCTCCGCGCCGAATTCCTTGGCGAAGAACGAGAAATTCACTGGAGCCCCTCCGAGGCGTTTCCCTGACGGAAAAACGTCCCAGACGGTCTCTCCTATTCCGATTACTTTTTTCATTTGCACCTCGGTTCCATAAAGCCTATTTTTGAGCCTTTTTCTGGCGGCGGGCGGCCGGGATATTCAGAAGTGAGCTGATGTCCTTGCCATCCTCAACCACGAGGACTGGCTTGTTGTCTTCGTCGAAATGGAATTTTCTTCTGTTGTCGGACTGGCGCTCGTCGATGCTGATGTCAACCACACCATCGTTCCGGTAGGTGTCATCCTCTTGCTGTAGGGTGCTTTGCTTTTCGTACTTGAAATCTTTGTCGATGAGTATGATGTTTCCCAAATCCTCTTTGGCTATCTTGGCCAGATCGTCAACCACGAAGCCGGTCGCGATCGCGGTGATCTGAATCTCGTCTCCGATTTCGGGGTCATCAACCCAGACCATTCCGGTCTTGAATTTCTTCACGTTGCCGGTGTATTCCTCGATCTTTTTGTCGATTTCTTTCATCTCATCCATCGTCAGACCGTCCTTGTTCCTGCCCGCGGTGATGTTTATGAGCAGATTCTTGGCGGTGGTGAGGTTGAAGTCGTTTAGGAGAGGGGATTTCAGAGCTCCTTTGACGGCATCCTCGATCCTGTTCTTGCCTTTGCCGACACCGCAGCCCATCAAGGCCATGCCACTGTCCTTCATCATTGTCATGATGTCCTTGAAGTCGATGTTGATGTACCCTGGCCGGCTGATGATCTCCGTGATTCCGCGGACGGCTGTGGCCAGCACCTCGTCAGCTTTCGGGAAGGCCTCATGGGTAAGCATGCTTCCGAACAGCTCGTACAGTTTCTCGTTGTTGATGACAAGCAGACTGTCAACGTTGTTCTTGAGTTCGTGTATGCCATCGATGGCCTTTGCCAAAGGTGTTATTCCTTCGATCTCGTACGGGATAGTCACAACGGCCACGGTAAGGATTCCCCTGTCCTTGGCCGCCTTGGCGATCACAGGGGCCGCTCCGGTACCTGTTCCTCCACCCATGCCGGCTGTGATGAAAAGCATCTTCGTCTCAGGAGTCAGGACGGTTTTCTCAATCTCCTCAAGAGATTCTATGGCAGCCTTGCGGCCCTCAGCCGGAACTGTTCCCGCACCCAGGGCATTGGATCCTATGTGTATTTTGGCATGAACCGGACTACAGTCAAGCGCTTGTCTGTCAGTGTTGCAGACATAAAAACTACAGCCTTGGATATTCTCCCGGAACATGTAATTCACGGCATTGCATCCACCGCCGCCCACTCCGATGACCTTGATCATTGACTCGATCGTAGGCCAATCGCTTGGGGTAAGTTCCTCGATATTCAGGTTCGTGTTTATGCTATTGCTTTCCATATTCGGTAGTTTTATTAAAGTCCTTCATCAACATCATCACACACACTTTCGTACAGTTTCCAGAAAAACTTCTTGATAGGGTTCTTTGGAGGGATATCAGGGGTTGGGTCACTGCCGCCATCGGATCCGTTTCCATCAGTGGTGGTTCCCGGAGGTATTACGTCTGGTTCTGACCCGGTTTCGTGTCCCGTTTCTGTCACGGTCTCGTGACTTCCCGTACCTGTCGCGTACCTTCCGCTTCCAACCCCCGGTTCGTCAGCCGGGGTGGCCACTGGGGTGTCGCTGACATCTGGGACAACCTGGGAAACAGGCTCAGGCTCCTCATGATAGGATTCGCTTGGCTTGGCCGGAGCTGATTCAGGCCTTCTTTCTTCCTTAGGGAACTGTGTCTGTGTCGTGTCAGGTTTTACCAGAGGCCTGTAAACATCATTGATGCTGTTCACGGACCTGTCTGTCCTGACGGCCAGAATCATTCCGACCGCGGTCGCCGCGTTTGCCGTGCTTGCCTCCGGACATCCGTCACAGGAGACATATTTATTAGGCAGGCCAAGCTTGACGGAATATCCTGAGATTTCCTTGAACAGGTTGATGCAGTTCAGAAGCTCGGCGCCGCCGCCTGTGATGACAAGTCCTTTTTTGAGGTCATCCTCGGAGGAAAACCCGCTTTCCTGGATTTTGTAGAGAAGCGCGTTTATTATCTCCTCCATCCTGGCGTGGATGATCTCCGAAAGCACCTTGATTGACAGCCTTTTGGTCGTGACTCCGTCGTCGTTGACAATGTGCAGCACCTTGTCGCCAAGAGTCGAAAGCTTGTCCGGCATGCAGGCTCCGTATGCTTTCTTGATGTTTTCCGACATATTGAAGGTAAATCCGCAGATTGATGCGATATCCCTCGTGATGCAGTCTCCGCCAAAAGGAATGGCGGCGTAGTACCTCATAAGGTTGTTCTTGAATATCGTCACGGAACTTACTCCGGCTCCGAGATCAATCAGCGCCACACCGTTTTCCATCTCATCCGGCTTGAGGACTGCCTTGGCCGTTATTCCCGGGACGAAGAATTTCTTGGCGATGCCGATTCTCATCCCGGAAAATAATTTGTCAATGTTCGTGGAATATGTCTTGCTGCCGATGAACACCTTGAAATGACCTTCAAGCCTTTCCGCGCTCATCCCGACAATCTCGCTTTCAGGTTCGCTGAAATTGTCGTCGGCGGAGAATGACTGCGCCACGGCCCCATAGATGACTTCCTTTTTCTCGTCTTTCAAAGGATAGGATTTCAGGGCCTCTGATTTCAGCAGGCGTATCTCTCCTTCGGTGATGAAATCACTGTCGGCTTCCCTTACAGCGATAGCCGAGGCTGTCTCCTGACGTACCTGCCAGCGTGGCAGACCGACCACTACCTGTTGGATTCTTATCTTCAAGGCCTGCTGCGCCTCCTCGATGGCGACCTTTACTTTCTCCCACACTTTTCCGGGCACCGCCACACAGCTGTTGCGGATTCCTGCTGAAGGAGACTCCTTGTAGTAGATGATCTGGACATTCTGGTCCTGGATGCAAGCCACGCAGACAGCCAGCTTGGAGGTGCCCAAATCAACGGATGCGATGTATCTTTCTTCCATATTCACTGATCTTATTTTCTGCAGACGATCTGCCCATTGTACTTAACGTTCACTGTCGTGTATCCCACTCCCTTCAGTGGCAGGATTGATGTGTAGTAGCGGCTGATCCGGTCGAATTTCGCTTCAAAGTCAACCGGAGGCCCGAAGATGAACCGTTCCTTTCCCCGCCTCGGAATCATGACCAGATCGCTGTCGCCTCTGACCGTGATCTGGCTGATGTTTTCCGCCCATATTCCCGAATCCTGCATGTAGTTCACCAAGGCGATCACATCGGCAAGCCATTTTTTCTCTTCCTTGGTCTTAGGTTCACCCTTGTAGCCCCTTTCCACATTCAGGGGCAACGCTCCGTCAATTATCGGAACCATGGATGTGTAGTTGCGTTGTAGAGGGAACAGGAACCCTTTCTCATCGGCGTAGTACCCGTTGTTGTCTTTCTGGAACCTGACCACAGGCTCCCTCTGGCGTATCCTGACGTTCAGATAACCATCCGGAGTGGTGTAGGCCTCAGCCTTGAGAATCGCGCTCTTGTTGTCCAGGACACTCTCGACTTTCCGCAGGTCCACACTGTCGAGCCTCTGCCCGATGTAGGAACCGTAGCCTTTGTTCAGGTAGCCTTCCACATCCTTCGCGGTCACGAAGTTGAAATCGTCCGTGAACTCCACCTTGACTCCCGCGCAGGTGAGCTGTCCGACTCGTCTCTCGTTCATCCTATGGATTACAATGCAGACGAGACCGAGCAGGCAGAACGCCGCGGCGATGAGGGTTATCCTGAGACCTTTTTTCATTTTTTCAGTCTCTCTTCAAGAAGGTTGGTGATAGGTGCGATGAATCTGTCGATGTTGCCGGCACCGAATGTCGCCAGCACGTCAACCGGTTCATTCTCAAGATATGCCATAAGTTCCTCCTTTTTCAGGAGTACCTTCTCCGGCGCTGTCACCTTGTCAAGGATGATCTCGGAGGTGACTCCCGGGATAGGCTCCTCCCTGGCTGGATAGATGTCCAACAGGATCAGCTTGTCCACCTTGCTCAAGGCGGCGGCGAAATCATCTGCGAAATCCCTTGTCCTGGTGAAAAGGTGTGGTTGGAATATGGCCGTGATCTTCCTGCCCGGGAATATTCCCCTCATCGAGGAAATGGCGGATTCCAACTCTTTCGGGTGATGCGCGTAGTCATCGATGTAGGACAGGCGCGGGGTGTTCAGATGCACTTCGAGTCTGCGTTTCACTCCTGAATATGTTCCGATCGCTTCCTTGACGGCTTCCGGTGAGACTCCATGGCAGAGGCAGACCGCGGCGGCTGCCACGCTGTTCTCCACATTCACCCATCCCGGAATTCCTACCCTTATGTTCTCGATCACGCCTCCAGGGTAAACCAGGTCGAAAATGTAATGTCCGACCTCGTCAGGCTTGGCGTTGGCCGCGTGGTAATCAGCCGAAGGGTTGTCGTAGCTGTAGCTAAGGATCCTGGCCTTGGTGTCGTCCGCGGTGATGTCCAGACCATATTTCACAATCAATGTGCGGCTCACCTGCGACGCGAACTCCTTGAAGGCTTTCTGATATTCCTCAAGGGTGCCGTAGATGTCCAGATGGTCAGCGTCCATGGCTGTGATCGCGGCGATCGCCGGGTGCAGCTGGAGGAAGGAGCGGTCAAACTCGTCAGCCTCCGCCACGATGGTCGGCGTGTGGCTTGTCAGAAGGTTGGTGTCGTAATTCTTGGAGATTCCTCCAAGAAAAGCCGAGCAGCCTTTGCCGCTTTCCGTGAGGATGTGCGCCACGAGTGTGCTTGTGGTGGTCTTCCCGTGCGTTCCCGCCACAGCCAGGCAAGTCTGACCCTCGGCCAGCTCACCGAGCATCCGGGATCTCTTGACCAAAGTGTAGCCGTGCTCCCTCACATAGACAAGTTCCTGAAGGTCAGCCGGAATGGCCGGGGTATAGACGACAAGTGTCGATGCCACGTCCTTTGGAATATAATCGGGGTCATCCTTGTAGTGGATGTCAATCCCTTCCTTCTCAAGCGCGTGGGTCAAGTCCGATGGTGTCCTGTCGTAGCCTGCGACCGGATAGCCTTTGAACTTGTAGTACCTTGCGATGGCGCTCATGCCGATGCCACCGATTCCTATGAAATAAATCTTTGAATATTTAGACATTTCTAACCTTTGATCAATTTATAAACCTCTTCCGCGATTTTCCCCGCCGCGTCCGGCAGCGCCATCTTTCCGGCGTTCTCCTCAAGCGTGGCGATCCTTTCCGGATTCCTGAGCAGATCCAGAGCCGTTGGGATCATCTCCTCCATAGCGTCCGAATCCTTGACTATCACCGCCGCGTCATTCCTTACCAGAGCCATGGCGTTATGGGTCTGGTGATCCTCAGCCACATTTGGTGAAGGAATGAATATCACCGCCTTGTGTGCCGCGCAGAGCTCGGACACTGAACTGGCTCCCGAGCGGGAGACCACGACATCCGCCGCGGCGTATGCGAGTTCCATCCTTCCTATGAAGTCTGAATGATGAATATGCCTGAGCGCGTCCGGGTTCTTTGCCCTCTGCTCCTCCATGAATTCATCCACTCCGGGCTTATAGTATTTCCCGCATTGCCACAGCACGTCCACTCCGTCCAGTCCGGGGCATCCGTCAGAAATCCATTTCCTCATGCACTGGTTGAACCGGCTGCTCCCGAGACTTCCTCCCACAATGAATATGTGCTTCCTTGCGGGGTCGAGACCATATTCCTTTACACCTTCCGCCTTCATTTCCGGAGTGGCGGGGACGATGATGCTTCTGATCGGGTTGCCGGTCATCACGATCCTGTCGGCGGGGAAGAATTTCTCCATGCCCTCGTAGGCCACGCAGATTTTCTGCACCCTGCTCCCTAACTTCTTGTTGGTCAGACCGGCGAAACCGTTCTGCTCTTGGATAAGCGAAGGAATGCCCATGCCTGTGGCCGCCCAGAGGAGGGGAGCGCTTGCATATCCACCGACCCCGATCGCGATCTGTGGCTTGAATTCCTTTATGATCCTTTTGGCTTTGAGCAAGCTGGCGACAACCTTGAACGGCACGCAAAGATCATTGAGAACATTCTTGAAACTCAATTGTCTCTGCAATCCGACAATCGGCAGCCCCACGATCCTGTAACCCGCCGCCGGAACCTTCTCCATCTCCATCTTTCCCTCCGCGCCCACGAAAAGAATCTCCGTCTCAGGATTCAGTTCCTTCAGTTTGTTCGCGATTGAGACAGCCGGAAAGATATGCCCTCCCGTGCCGCCGCCGCTGATTATGACTCTCAATGCTTTATGTTCCATGGCTCTATTCGTTGTTATGGTCGTCTATCCCGTAGTCCGGGATGTCATTCTCATGTGCCGGGACATCCTCTTCGGTTTCCTGCATGTCAAACTCTTCTGAAAGTCCGCTGTCCATCCGGTCGAGGTCATCCATCCTGTCACTGATGTCATCCTTTATGGACCTGTCGACAAGCGGCCCGGCCAAGGCGGTCTCCCTCTCGATCTTGCGTTTGGCCATCTTGCTGATGGACAGGATGATTCCGAACGCGAGGCTGAACATCAGGAACGATGAGTTTCCGTGACTGATCATCGGAAGGGTCTGCCCTGTGAGCGGCCCCATGTCGCAGTTGATCATGATGTGCATCAGGGCCTGTCCAGTGATGAGCAGCACGAGCCCCGCCACCGCCGTCTTCGCGAACGGATTGTCGCAATTTCTCACTATGATGGCACCTCTGGCAAGGAGGCTTACATAGAGGATAAGGACGATCAATCCGCCAATCAGACCGTATTCCTCCACGATGAAACTGTACATATAGTCTTCGAACATGACAGGAACCACGTATTTCTGTGTGCTTTTTCCAGGACCTTTGCCGAGGAAACCTCCTTCCTTTATGGCGATCTTGGCGCTTATCGGTTGCTTTACCTTGTCAAGCGCCTCCTGGAACTCGACGCTGTTTCTGGGACTTTCCCTTATTATGTCGAGTTGTGCCTCTATGCCTCCGAACCGTACTCTGTTCATCGCCGACTCGGCATGGCTGAATACTTTCTTGCCGAAGGGTGTCAATGAGGCCAGCGCCAGACTTAAAGCCAAAAGCGCGGCGGCGACTCCGCAGGCCGCCAGAACTTCCTTGAAATCAATGCCGCCGATGAGGATTGTCGCCAGCATTATACCGCCTATGAATATGGTGCTGGACAGACTGCCTGGCATTATGCAGAGGCAGACGCTGAATATCGGGATGTAGATGTAGAATATTTTCTTGACGATGGGCTTCTCCCATTTCGGATGCTTTTTTGCCCAAAGGTTGGCGAATAAGAAGTTATCGTTGCGTAAGGTGTTGACAGCCCATGCAAGGTACATTATCATGGCCACCTTTACGAATTCAAAGACGTGGAATTGGAGCCCGAAGATTGTGATTGTTCTCCACGCTTCATTGATTTTGCCCACTGTAAGCAATCCCAGATCCCACCTGGTCTCGCCGTTTTTTACAATGATCGCCGCGATGGTGAGCAGCAAGAGCGGGATCATGGACGCGAAGTAGCCAAGCTGTGAGATGACCCGGAAGAATCCTATCTTTGGAATGTTGTAGCAGACGATGATCACGACCACCCCTGTCAAGGCCACCAGCAACTGCTCGCCGCCTATCGCGATTCTCGAAGAACCTTGTTTAAGCGCCAGGAGAGACGTGGACGAGAATATTGTCACGATGGAGAACAGGATGAGCAGGATGACAACCATCCACACAACCTTGTCACCTTCGAGATTGTCCACGAAGTTCCACAGAGTATTTTTCTTTTTGTCCGCTGCCATGTCCGTCGGAATGTTAAAGTCTTCTCACGGCTTCCTTGAACTTCTCGCCGCGGTCCTCGTAGCAGGTGAACAGGTCGAAGCTGGCGCAGCACGGGCTGAGCAGCACGACATCGCCGGCCTTCGCGAATCCGCTCGCTGCCTTCACGGCCTCGTCGGCCGAGAGGGTGTCAACGATCTTGTCCTTGCCCACAATCTCCTCGAACGCCTCGTGGAACTTGTGGTTGTCTGTTCCCATGCAGACAATGGCTTTCACCTTCTCTTTCACGAGAGGCTTAAGCACCTCGTAATCATTACCCTTGTCAGTTCCGCCAACAATCCAGACTATCGGTTTCCTCTGACATTCGAGGGCGTACCAGGCAGCGTCCACATTGGTCGCCTTGGAGTCGTTGATGTAAAGCACGTCCTTGATGCTGAGGACCGGCTCCAGCCTGTGCTCGATAGGCTGGAACGTGGCCAAAGCCTCACGGATGGTCTTGTTGTCGATTCCGGAAGCCTTCGCGGCGAGTGCGGCGGCCATCGAGTTGTAAATGTTGTGCTTACCGCCCAGTGCGAGCTCTTTCAGGAATATGTCGCATTCATCCTCGCCGTACTTCACGACAATCTTGTCGTCCTTGAGGTACGCGCCCTGCTTCACCTCGGTCTTCTGGGTGAAAGGCAGACGCTTGGCGGAAAGGATGATCTTGTTCAGATGCTCGATGGTGATCTCGTCGTCGGAGTCGAAGATGAAGCAGTCCTCAGGACGGAGGTTCTGCGTGAGGCGGAACTTGGCTTTCACGTAGTTCTCCATCTGGTAGTCATAGCGGTCAAGGTGGTCCGGAGTGATGTTCGTGATGATCGCGATGTCCGGACGGAAATCGTAGCAGTTGTCAAGCTGGAAACTGCTGATTTCCAGAACGTAGTAGTCGAAGTGCTCAGTGGCGACCTGATAGGCGTAGCTCTTGCCGATGTTGCCGCCGAGGCCCACGTTGAGTCCTGCGTTCTGAAGCAGATAGTAGATCAGGGACGTCGTGGTGGTCTTTCCGTTGCTTCCTGTGATGCAGATCTTTTTCGCGGTGTCGTAGCGGCCCGCGAACTCGATCTCGGAGATGATGTGCGTGCCCTGCGCCTCAAGTTTCCTCACGATAGGCACTGAGCTTGGAATGCCCGGGCTCTTTATGACCTCGTCTGCGTTGAGGATAAGCTCTTCTGTGTGATGGCCTTCCTCAAAGCTGATGTCCCATTTGCGCAGATCCTCAGCGAAATGCTCCGGAATCTTTCCGTTGTCTGAAAGGAACACGTCGAATCCTTTCACCTTGGCGAGAACGGCGGCTCCGACACCGCTTTCTCCGCCTCCCAAAACAACAATTCTGCTCATATCCTCAATTTTTTTATCTTATCTTCAACAAAGCCAGGGTAGAGACCGCCAGGATAACCCCGATCAGCCAGAACCTTGTCACTATCTTCGCCTCCGGAATGGCGTGGACCGGTCTGGAGATCAGCGCCGGAATGCCTTCCTTCTGGTAATGGTGGTGCAGGGGAGTCATCTTGAATATTCTTCTGCCCTCACCGTATTTTTTCTTTGTGTACTTGAAATAGACTCTCTGCATTATCACCGAAAGTGATTCAACCAGGAATATCCCGCAAAGGATCGGCAGCAGCAGTTCCTTTCTCATCAGGACCGCGCTCACTCCGATGATGCCTCCGATCGTGAGACTTCCGGTGTCACCCATGAACACCTGTGCCGGATAGGAATTGTACCAGAGGAATCCCATCAGCGCGCCCACGAAGGCTGACATGAATATTGCGATCTCTCCGCTTCCGGGAATATACATGATGTTCAGATAGTCTGAGTTCACCAGATTGCCTCCCAGCCAGGCCAGTATTCCAAGCACGACACCCACCGTGGCGCTTGTCCCGGCGGCGAGCCCGTCCATTCCGTCCGTAAGGTTCGTTCCGTTGGAGCAGGCCATGATGACAAACACGATCATCAGCACATAGACCGCCCATTTGCAGTACCATCCCCATTTGCCTTTGAACGGGGAGAAGCATTTGTAGTCAAACTCGTGGTCCTTCACGAACGGGATCGTGGTCTTTGTGCTCTTGATGACATTCTCCATCTTCCAACCGGAATCCTCCGCCACGAGGGTTTCGGTGTCCACGTTCAAGGCTCCTGGGTTGCCTTGCTCGACTACATTGGCCTTGCCAGCGACAACGGGAACCTTTTCCCTGATCACGATGTCATCGCTGAAGCAGACGGCGAGTCCGATGACAAGTCCTAGGGCGAGCTGGCAGACCAGCTTGGCTTTCGGATGGAGTCCTTCCTTGTTGTGTTTGAAGACCTTGATGTAGTCATCGGCGAATCCAAGCGCTCCGCACCATACCGTGGTCAGGAGCAGGAGCTGGATGTAGATGTTCCTCAGGTTGCAGAACAGCAGGACAGGAACCACAATCGCAAGGATGATGATGACACCACCCATTGTCGGAGTGCCTTTCTTCTGCATCTGGCCTTCCAGCCCGAGATCCCTGATTGTCTCTCCGATCTGCTTGCGCTGTAGCCATTTGATGATCTTGCGGCCCGCGAAAAACGAAAGGAGCATCGCCGTGATGCTGGTAAGCATCGCCCTGAAAGACAGGTAGGTGAAAAGTCCCTGTCCCGGGATGTCGTATTGCCTGAGATATTCAAAAAGATGGTAGATCATCGCTTGTCCTCCTTTTTAGTGGCCGTCAGGCTGTTGAAGATTTCGGAGACCACCTCGCGCTCGTCGAAATGCCGGTGCTCGGTGCCGATAATCTGGTAGGTCTCGTGACCTTTGCCGGCGAGCAGGATGACCCCACCGTCCTTGGCGAACATGATGGATGCTCTGATCGCCTCTTTCCTGTCGGAGATGAATATGGCCTTGGCCAGTCCGTTGACGCTGAATCCCTTGCGGATGTCGTCCATGATGTCCTCCGTCCTTTCAGTGCGGCTGTTGTCGGAGGTCACGACAATTCTGTCGGCGTACTTTTCGGCTATCGCGGCCATCTCCGGCCTTTTTGTCTTGTCACGGTCTCCGCCGCATCCGAACAGGCAGATGAGCTCCTTGCCGTTGTCTATGTTCCTCAAAGTCTTGAGCACATTCTCCAGAGCGTCAGGAGTGTGGGCGTAGTCGATGACGACAGAGAGATTCCTCGGCCCGTTGATGACCTCCAGACGACCCGGGGCGGACTCCAGCTTGCTGATGGCCACCAGAGTCTCCTCCGGATCGGCCCCTACGGCGATAGCCGCGCTGTAGATGGCGAGAATGTTATAGGCGTTGTGTTGCCCGATAAGCCTTGTCCAGGTCTCCCGCCCGTCGATCTTGAGCAGCATCCCCTCGAAGGTCTCCTCCATAATGCGGCAGGTGTGGTCCGCGATGCTTCTGCAGGAATATCTCACCACCTTTGCCTTGGTGTTCTGCACCATCACCTCTCCGTTCTTGTCATCGATGTTGGTGATCGCGGTGGCCGTGGCCGGAAGGTTGTCGAAGAACAGTTTCTTGCAGCGGAGATATTCAGCGAATGTCTTGTGATAGTCGAGATGGTCGTGGGTCAGGTTCGAGAATATTCCGACCTTGAACTCGAGTCCAGCCACTCGTTCCTGCTCCACGCCGATCGAACTGACTTCCATGAAGCAGAACTCGCAGCCGGTGTCCACCATCTCGCTCATAAGACGGTTGATGGTGATAGGGTCGGCTGTTGTGTTGGACGTCTCCAAACGCCTGGTTCCAACATAGTTGGCTATTGTGGAAAGCAATCCGCAGTTGTACCCCTGCGCCATGAAAAGGTGATAGAGAAGGGTCACCGTGGTGGTCTTCCCGTTGGTCCCCGTGATTCCGACAAGCGTGAGTTTCCGGGACGGATTGTCGAAGAAATCCGCCGCCATCATCGCCACGGCGTGACGGGAGTCCTTGACTTTGACGAATGTAAGCCCTCTGGTGGCCTCTCCGGGATATTCGGAAACAGCCTTGTCCAGCGCTTCCTCATCCTCATATACAATCGCCGCCGCACCTGAGGCTATGGCTTTGCCGATGTAGTCATGCCCGTCGCTGTCATGTCCTTTGACGGCGATGAACATGGCGCCGGAAGTCACCTTCCTTGAGTCGTTGCAGATGTCGGTTATCCCGAGGCCCAGGTTCCCCCGCACCTCGATGACACCTGCGTTCCTTATGATATTCTCCAGTCTCATTTCAAATTAAATGTTATAGTCGAACCGTCCGCGACCTTCGTCCCTGCCTTTGGATTCTGGGAGGATACATGTCCTGTCCCTGAATATGAACACTTGAGCCCGCTGTTCTCTATGATGAATATCGCATCCTTGAGTCCAAGCCCCATTATGTCAGGAACGATCGGATTTTTCATGTCGGATCGGACTGTCATTTCCTTATCTTCGCCCATCACCGGGACTTTAGCCATGGCGGTCACCTCCGCACCCCATTCAGGGTCAAGTGTGTAGATGGCGTCCACAATCTCGCGCATCGCCGACGCCGGACCTACACCACCGTAAAGACTGCCTCTGATCAGGCTTGAGTTCATGCAGATGATGGCGCTGTACTTAGGATTGTCCGCAGGGAAGAAGCCGACGAATGTGGCCAGGTTGTGATAACTGCCATCCGCCGTCTGGGTGTTGTCCTTAGGGTCTCTTCCGTATTTCTCGATCTCTTCTTTTGAGAGGGACTGCCTTGCGGTTCCGGTCTTTCCGGCCACTGTCAGCTTCGCTCCCTTTAACCTGTAGGCGGTTCCCTCGGAGGTCACGGCCTTCAGAGCCCTGAGCAGGGTGTCCGCTGTGGCTCTGGAGCAGATGGATGCGTTCAGGACGCTCGGCCCTTTCTTTGTCTTCACGACACCGTCTTTCTCTATGCTTTCAACCAGATACGGCTTCATCATCCTCCCCTTGTTGGCGATGGCGTTGTAGAACGTCAGGGTGTGGAGCGGAGTCTCTCTGACCGAATAGCCTATGGCTACGGATCCCAGGTCGGTGGAGCTCCAGCTCTTTGAGTCAGGAGACGGAAGCACAGGCTCCCGCAGCCCTTCGAGGTCAAAGTCGAACGCCTGTCCGAGTTTGTACATGTACAGCTTGTCCATGAACCTCTTAGGGTTGTCGGAGTAGTTGTTTGTCGCAAGGTACCGGAACACATAGTTGGATGAGATCTCGAAACCATGCAGGATGGAAATCTTGACAAGGTTCTTGACATGATCGTCTTGGGGGTATCCAGGCAGTTTGCCTTCGTTTGTGGGGATCTCATCGTCAAGAGATTTGATGTAGCCATCCTCAAGGGCTGTCATCAACGTTGTGGTCTTGAACACGGATCCCGGGTTGGCTCCGTAGCCGATCGCCATGTTGTAAACCTCGTTCAGACTGCTGTCTTTAGGACTTTTGGTCAGGTTCACCATCGCGCGGATGGCGCCGGTCCTGACATCCATGAACACGGCGCAGCCATCCTCGATCTTAGGGTTGGCGGACATCTGCTTCCTCATCGCCTTGTCAACGATGTCCTGAAGGGTTATGTCAAGGGTTGTCCTGACATCCAAGCCGTCCACCGGCTTGACGTATGTGCTGTCGTAGTTCTGGATCTTCTCCTTGTTGTCGGTAGGCTTGAGCCAGATCTCGCCTTCCTTGCCGTGCAGGACATAGTCATATTTGCCTTCTATGCCGATGTGGCTGCGTCCCTTCTCGTCCTCCTTCTGGCTGCTGTTGTCCTTGACGTAACCGATTGTGCGTCTGGCCAGTGTGCCGTAAGGGTATTTTCTGCTGTCATGCTTCTCGACGATGATCCCGCTCTTGTACCTGCCCTCCTCCATAAGCGGAAGGCTCTCCAGCTTCAGAAGAGTCCCTCTGTCGATGTCCGTTCCGAGCCTAAGATACTTGTTCCCTTTCCTCCGTCCGTCCATGATGGATTTGAATATGACCGACGCGTCCATATTCATCTCCTTGGCGAATCCTTCCGAGAACGCCTTGGCCTTGTCCTGCCACTGCTGCTCAAGATTATCCCCGGTAGGATTTTTCCTCATCTTTTTTTGGAAATATTCCTTGCGAACCGTGCAGTCCATCCTAAGCTCGTACATAGGAGTTGACATGGCGAGAATCTCACCGCCGCATCCGATGATTGCTCCACGGTCAGGGGCGATCGTGTATTTTTCCGCGGGCGGAAGGAAGTATTTCGCTATGCTCTTGTCCGGTTCCCAAGATTTCTGGATATAGATAAGCTTGCCGATAATCAAGGCGCTTATGAACAGGACAACAATGTAGATTAAGAGCAGAATCATGCTGATTCTGTCCATCCCCCTTTTCTTGCCTGTGCTCTGTCCCGTCTTAGCCATGGTTCGTTTTATTTCTTGATTCTGTCGGCCGGCTTTGTAGGTACGTCCAGATTCGAGCCTGCGTACTTGAGCATATCCTGTACGGTGCGGAGTCTGGAGTAACCTGCGAGTTCGACTGTTTTCTGCGCGCGATATATCTCGATGTCGGAGAGAATCCTACGGTTGTCCTCAACCTTGGTGAGAGTCTTCTCGATCTTAAGGCTCAGCCAGATGCTGATCCAGAAGATGAAGAACGTGTATAGGATGTGTATGAAATAACGTGTCGCGTTAAGCTTCAGCAGCAATTTGCCCTGAAGAATGGCCAAAAAGGCGTTGACCAACCCTTTCCCGATGTCGGAAAGCTTCCATTTCCTCAACTTTGTCATACTCGTTTTCCTCCATCCTCAACTTTTTCCGCCACTCTCAGTTTCGCGCTTCTTGCTCTGGTGTTTGAGGCTATCTCGCCCTCCCGCGGCAGGATCGGTTTGCGGTTCACTGCCTTGAGGGGCGCATGAATATTCCCGAATATGTCCTTTTCCTCCCTGCCGTCGGCCCTTCCGGTCTTGATGAAGTTCTTCACCATCCGGTCCTCAAGGGAGTGGTAGGTGATCACTACCAGCCTTCCGCCAGGTCTGAGGGTGTCGGCCGCGCCTTCGAGGAATTTCTCCAGAGATCGCATCTCGTGGTTCACCTCGATCCTGAGAGCCTGATAGACCTTCGCAAGGTACTTGTGCTCAGCGAATTTCGGAAGGGCGGCCTTGATGGCCTCATCGAGCTCGCCGGTGGTGCCGATCGGATTTCTGTCCCTTGCTGAAGTGATCAGCTGGGCGACCTTGCGGGCGTTGTCCACCTCTCCGTAGATGCGGAGAATCCTTTCGAGATCCTCTCCTGAATATTCATTGACCACGTCCGCGGCCGTCTTTCCGCCCTCGCGGTTCATCCTCATGTCCAATGGCGCGTCGTAGCGGAAGGAGAATCCTCTCTCCGCCGTGTCGAACTGGTGGGATGACACTCCGAGGTCGGCGAGGATGCCGTCCAGGCCGCCTGTGAGTTTTTCTTTAAGGGTCTGGTCTTCGGTCTCGTGCGCCTCGTTCAGCACGAAATTGTGTATGAACCGGAAATCGGCCCGCACCATAGTCAAGCGAGGGTCGTCTATCCTGTTATTGATCGCGTCGCTGTCACGATCGAAGGCGATGACGTGACCGTCTTCATTTAAGCGTGAAAGTAGTTCGGCGGTGTGACCACCGCCCCCGAATGTGACATCGGCGTATGTTCCTGACGGATTGGTGACAAGGGCGGAAATGCTCTCGTCAAGCATCACTGGTGTATGGTATTCTGACATCGCGTGACCCTCCTATCTCTCCTGAGACAGCTGTCCGGCAATATTCAAGAATTCTTCGTTTGAGATTCCGCTGGCCTCGAATCTCTCCTTGGCCCAGATCTCGATCTTGTAATCGTTGCCCGAGAAGACTACCTCTTTCGTTACACCAATTGACTCCAAAAGCTTCTTGGGGATGGAGATGCGTCCGAGCTTGGCGTCCGGTTCGACGATCGCGCGGTCGCGCATGTACTCCCTCCAGAAAGCGGCGTGAGCACGATTAAAGAAATTGAGCTTTGACTTGACCTCCTCGGACTGGCGCTCCCACTCCTCAAAGGTGTACATCTCAAGGCAATCCTCGAAGATGTCTTTCTTTATGACAAACCTCTGATCGCCCTCGGATGGCATCAACGACTTGAACGGCGAAGGGAAAACCACTCTCCCTTTGTCGTCGATCTTGCCTGAATATTCTCCGATGAATGTGATCATAAGTTTCCGTCTTTCACGCTTGGTTACAAAGTTAGGAATATTTTTCCATTTTATTCCACCTATTTCCAAAATTTTCCACAATGATTTCAACAACCGTTGTACGGACGCTTTCAGAGCCGTTTTTTCATTTCGGCGACAAATGGCAAAGTTTATAATGAGTCTGAAGGAAAGATCTTCGCGGAGAAGTGGTCGGGGACAGAAAAGGGACCGGTCGATCGGCCGGTCCCTTCGTTGGTATATTCGTGAATATCTTAGAAATTCCCCTTGTCGGCGTTGTCCCACCATACGCGGGTTCCGCCCTGGTCGCCGGAGTGGCCGGTCTTGCTGGAGTTCTCCTTGTTGAGGAGCTCGATACCGGTCTTGAGACCCTCGGCGTTGGTGTCACCGGCATTGCTGCTGTAGATCTGGCGGCGTACGCCTTCCTCTGTGGTGACGGCTCCGTTGCTCTCGTTGACGTAGGCAGGGAAGAGAACCGGATAGCCGGTACGCCTCTGCTCGGCCCAGGCCTCGGTTGAGAGAGGGAAGAGCGCGATGTACTTCTGGGTCATGATGCGTGCGAGCTTGTCCTCGTTGGAGGCATTGTTGTCCCACTTCACGCCCAGCTTGTTGAGGGCTTTGGTGTTGAGTTTCGGATCGAAAGGATCGACGAAATCAATCTGCGTGTCGGTTCCGCTGATGTACTTCTCGACAGCGCCTTTCGCATATTCCGCGATCTCGGCGTACTTGCCCTTGTAGGCAAGCTCATTGGCCATAGAGGTTCTGATGCCTTCCTCGTAGAGGGACTTCACGTCGCCGGATGTCCAGCCCCTGAGGGCGGCCTCGGCGAGGAGGAAGTAGGACTCGGCCTGCTTGAAGATCGGAAGCGGAGCGCTGTAGATGCCCTTGCTGTTGTTGCCGTCTACCCAACCGGAGAGCTTGCCCCAGTCGTTCGGCTTGCCTGGCAGACCGCTGGCGAACCTGATGCCGTAGTAGCCGGTTCCCTTCGCAACTTCCTTTCCGTCGGAGGTGGTGAACTTGTCCTGGTTCTTCGCCATGTACAGAGGCTGGCGAGGATCCTTGAGACCTGACATCAATGTCACGAGGTTGGCGTTGAATCCGCAGTCTCCCCAAGCGAACATAAGCCAAAGCTCGTTCTCGAGACTCTTGTCGATCATGATGTCCTTGCCGCCGTTGGCGAGGGTGTTGCCCGCTGCCGCCTTGGCGATCGCAGGAAGGTCGTAGCCCGCGGCCTTCATCTCGTCCGCTCTCTTGGAAAGACGCAGGGCGATACGGAGTCTCATCGTGTTGGCCACCTTCTTCCACATCTCGAAGTCGCCGCCGCACCAGATGTCGAATGTGCCGAGTCCGGCCTTTTCGTCATCTGTAGGCTTGTTGAAGGCGTCCAATGCCTTCTGAGTGTCGTCAAGCATTGTCTGGTAGAGCTGCTGCTGGCTGTCAAACGGGAAGTATGACTCATACTCACCGGACAGGATGGAGCTGTGGGCGAGAGGGCCGTACACGTCGGTGGTCATCATAAGGCTGTAGGCCTGTACGATTCTCATCACGCCGGCGAGGGCTGGCTGGTTCTTGCCGTCAAGGGTGGCGATCAGTCGCCTTGTGTTGTTGAACACGTGGAGGTAGTGGTTCTCGTACATACCGCCCGAGTGTCCTCTGTTCTCGCCCATGTCACCGTTGGTGAAGTTTCCGTTAGGGGTCATGAAGTAACCGCTGTAGAAATCCACGGTGAGGTTTGTCCAGAACTGGAACATGTTCTGCTGAGGAGGGTAGCAGTACTGCATCGGCTCAGCGCACTGGGATGAGAGAGGAAGATCGTCCGGGTTCACCTGCACGTCGCTGGTGTTCATCTTCTCGAACTCGCCTGTGCAGGCTGCGATTCCGAGTCCGAACAAGGCCGCTACTGAATATTTTAAAATATTTTTCATTGTCTTGGAAATTTTTAGAAGTTGAGTTTAAGGTTCAGACCGAAGCTGCGTGAGGTAGGGAGGGCGAACATGTCGATGCCCTGCCAGCCGTTGCCTGTACCTGCTGAGACATCAGGGTCGCAAGGTGCGTCCTTGTAGAAGAAGAACAGGTTGCGGCCGATGATGGATGCTGTCACGTTCTTGCCGTTGCCGAGGAGGTTACGGAATGTGTAGCCGAAGCTGAGCTCGCGCAGACGGACGTTGGTGGCGCTGTAGACGTAGTTCTCGTTGGAGTAAGGAGAGTTGAAGTTGCTGGCTCCCGTGGTCTCGTACCAAGCCCTTGGATCGAAGGAGACTCCGTCAACGGTGATGGAGCCGGCGTCGCGGGCCTCGCCTGACCTCTGTGACACTCCCCAGCCGTCCAGCGTGGCCTCGGTCATGGAGATGACCTTGCCGCCGAATCTCGCGTCGATGAGCATCGAGAGGTTGAAGTTCTTGTAGCGGAATGTGTTGCTCCAGCCGGCGTAAACCTTGGAGTTCATGTTGCCGACATGCTTGAGCTGGTCGTTGTTGTCGTCGCCGAGGATCGGCTGTCCGGCATCGTTCTTCTTGATCTTGCCGCTCTCGTCCCTGAGGATCTGGCGTACATAGAGGTCACCATAGGAACCACCTTCCTTGAGGATGATCTTGGCACCTCCGAAGTTGGAGAGTGTAAGGCCGTTAGGAAGCTCGTCCACGAGTTCCACGATCTTATTGTTGTTGTAGGAGAAGTTCACTCCTGTCTCCCAGCTGAAGTCGTTGCTGAACTGCTCGTACCAGCTGGCGGTCATCTCGATACCCTGGTTCTCCACATTACCGGCGTTCACATAGCGGTTGCGCAGACCGGACTCGTAAGGAGAGGCTACGGAGAAGAACTGGTTCTTGGTGTTGGTCTTGTACCAGGTGGCGGAGACGTTGAGCCTGTTGTTGAAGAAGGCTCCGTCGAAACCGGCCTCGATGGAGTGGGTCATCTCAGGCTTGAGGGTTCTGAAAGGAGCGCTGTCCGGAGCGGAGATCGATCCCTGTGAGCCAAGGCTGTAGAGCAGGTTGGTCATGTAGACAGGGACATCGTTACCCACGATGGAGTAGCTTGCGCGGAACTTCACGAGATCCACGGCAGGGCCGAGGTCGGCGAACTTGTTCAGAAGGAAGCTGGCTCCCACTGAAGGGTAGAAGAATGACACATTGTCGGTGAAGGCAAGAGCCGATGACCAGTCGTTACGGGCGGTGACATCGATGAAGAGGCCTTCTTTGTAGCCGAACTGCGCGGTAGCGAACACGGCGTTAAGACGCTTCTCGGTGTTCCAGTGGCCACCCTTTCCGACAGACGACATATTCCCATAATAGTTGTTAGGGGTGAATATGTTAGGGTAGTAGACGTTGCCGTTGCCAGGGGCTGTGAACTGTGTTCCCTCGGCCCAGAGATCCACGTTTCCGGTCTTGCTGTGGGTGAAGCTGGAGCCGGCGGTCACGGAGAGTGAGAAGGTGTCGTTCCAGTTGTGGTTGTAGCCGACGAGCACATCGCCGTACATCTGGTCGCTGAAGTAGCGGTTGTCCTTCATTCTGCCCATAGGGTAGAGGTCACCGGTGCTGGAGGCGTAGGCGTTGTGCACAAAGTGCTCCTCGCCCCTCTCGTAGCGGAGACGGCCCTGTACGTAGAGATCCTGGATGATGTCCCATCTGACGCTGCCGCCGAACTCGTAGCGGTTGCGGTCAACGACCGGCTTCTGGCGGTTGAGCACCCAGTAAGGGTTGCTGTACTGCTGCTGCTTCGTGTTGGTCCAGTTCTGGACGTAGCAGCTGCGTGAGGCGTCATAGACCTCGTAGTTGTTCTTGTAGTGATCCCAGTCCTCGCCTCTCGGGAAGAGGTAGGCGCCAGTCAGAGGGTTCCAGAGGAATCCCGATGCGGACTGGTTCTCGATGTGCTGGTTGGTGAGCTTCGCGCTGGCCTCTATCTTGATGTTGTCGAGGACGGTGAAGTTGACCTTGGTGTTGAAGTTGTGGCTTCTGTACTCATTCTCAGGAGTCATGCCCTCTGAGTAGACATTGCCGTAGGAGAAGTAGGCTCCGAAAGAGTCGTTTCCGCCGGACACGGCGAAGGTGTTGTTGGTCGTGAAACCTGTGCGGAAGAACTTCTTGAGATAGTTCGGCGCCTTTGAGGAGAGCTTGCTGCCCCAGCTGTAGGTGCCGTTGTCCGACATTCCGTAGTTGTTCTGGAACTTAGGAAGCACCATAGGGCTTTCTGCTGTCGTGTTGCTGGACACGGTGACGTTCACCTTGCCGGCTGCCGCTGACTTTGTCGTGATCATGATCGCTCCGTTGGCGGCCACGGCACCGTAAAGCGCTGCGGCTGACGCACCTTTAAGGAGGGTGATGGACTTGATGTCGTCAGGGTTGATCGTGGACATCACATCGCCGCCGTCCCTCTCGCCACCATAGTTGGAGGCCACCTGGGATGAGGTGATGTTCTGCATCACTGGTACACCGTCCACAACAATGAGAGGCTGGTTGCTTCCGTTGATGGACTTGTTGCCTCGGAAGAGGATCTTGGATGATCCGCCGGCTCCTGTCGAGTTAGGAGTGATGACCAGACCGGCGCTCTTTCCCTGGAGGGAGTTGATCATGTTGATGCTCTTGATGTCGTTGACATCCTTGCCGCCGACTGTCTCGGCAGCGTAGGTAAGGCTTTCCGACTGGCGGACCATACCCATGGCCGTCACCACGACTCCCTTGAGGGCTGTGGCTTCCTCGCGGATGACGATGTCGAGTGTGGCCTGGCCGTTCCAGACGATCTCCTTGGTCTCGTATCCGATGATGGAGACGGTGATCACATCGTTGGTTTTCAGGTTGCTAAGTTTGAACTTTCCGTCAATGTCAGTGGTCTCACCCGTTGATCCACCCTTGACAAAAACGGCCGCGCCGATGACAGGGCCATTGGCGTCCTTGACTGTACCGCTGACGGAACCGCCCCTGTTCTGGGCACCCGCCGCGGCAGAGAACGATACAAACAGAGCGACAGCAGCCACAACAGCCGCCATTCCTCTGAATATCGAAGACTTGATTCTGTTTTATTGCTGTCCGCTAAAAGTTAGCGAGCAACGAGATATCCATCCGCAGTGCT